>Ga0197143_1000447_pt1 | contig 46209 bp, 46 predicted proteins | sample GBS70_MetaG_FD_148603 | JGI IMG/M metagenome (GOLD analysis project Ga0197143, IMG submission 148603) | Sediment microbial communities from Great Boiling Springs, Gerlach, Nevada, United States - GBS 70_MetaG | ecosystem: Environmental > Aquatic > Thermal springs > Hot (42-90C) > Sediment... | reverse complement strand
CCACTACCTTTCGCCATGGCATACCAAGCCTACCTCCAGCCCTTTTGCAAGACAGGCCCGCTGGGAGTTGACAATTCTGGGGGGGCTTTATAGAATCCTGCTGCATCCTGGCAGCGCTAAGGAGCGGAGATATGGAGTTGCAAGGGCCCCTCTCAGGCCTCCGTGTGCTGGAGGTGGCCCATTACATCGCAGGTCCCTTTGTGGGGACCGTCCTAGCCGAGCTAGGGGCCGATGTCATCAAGGTGGAGGAGCCAGGGCGGGGCGACTTCTTGCGCCGCCTGGGGCGCCCAGAATGGTTCGCTGTGGAGGGGAGGGGCAAGCGCTCCGTGGCCCTAGACCTGCGTCGGCCAGAAGGACGGCGCCTCCTCCTGGAGTTAGCGCAGCGTGTCGATGTGCTGGTGGAGAACTTCCGCCCAGGCACCCTGGAAGGGTGGGGCCTTAGCCCTGAGCGCCTCTGGGAGGCCAATCCCTCCCTGGTGGTGGTGCGGATATCGGGCTTCGGGCAGACGGGCCCATACAGGGAGCGGCCGGGATACGATGGACTGGCCATGGCCTTCTCAGGGGCCCTCTCCCTCATCGGCTATCCCCATCTCCCTACGCTTCCCCCACCCATACCAGGGATGCTCCTGGCCGACTATACCGCCGGCCTCTTCGCTGCTCTGGGAGCCCTCGCCGCCCTTCGGGCCCGGGACGGGGACCCGCAGAGGCGTGGCCAGGTGGTGGACGTGGCCCTCTACGAAGCCCCCCTCCGTTTTTTGGCCTACCAGGTGACGGCCTATTCAAGGACGGGCGAGGTGCCGGGCAGGGATGGGGGACGGAGCCCCGTAGCGGTTCCCGGAGGATGCTACCTCTGCCGTGATGGTCGGTTCCTGATCATCAGGGTCCTGGACGAGGGGCAGTGGCTGGCCTTCTGCCGGGCGGTGGGCAGGGAGGATTGGGCCCAGGACGAGAGCTTGGCCCTCCTGGAGGAGAGGCAGCGACGTCGGGAGGAGATAGAGGCAGCAACGGCTGCTTGGGCGGCAGGCCTGGACTCGGACGAGGCAGAGAGGGTGTTGGTGCAAGCGGGGGTGGTGGCGGGCCGCGTCAACACCATCGCTGACCTACTGAAGGACCCGCATATTCAGGAGAGGGGGAACTTCGTCCCCATAGATGACCCCGTATTGGGGGAGGTGCTGGTGCCTATTTCTGTGCCCAGGCTCAGCAGGACCCCCGGTCGCGTGGGGCGTGCCCCCCTCCTGGGCGAACACACGGCCCAGGTCTTGCAGGAGGTGCTGGGATACGACCAGGATAGGATAGCTGAGCTGGCCAGGGCTGGTGTGGTGCAGGGCCCTGGGATTTGAAGTGAAGGAGGGATGAGGCCCTCTGGAGCGGTAGAGGGGAGGCCCGAATGCTGGACGGAGGCATCGTAACGAGGTGAGAGGCCGATGGCGCTGGTGGAGGCTATCGTGGCCCTGTTGACGCAGACGGCTGTCTTCCTAGCACCCAAGCCCTGGGAGAACTGGTCCCTCTTCAGCGAGCAGATAGCCAGAGGCGTAGCTATTGGCTCTGCATACGCCTTGGTAGCGTTGGCCATCGTCCTGGTGTTCAGGTCATCGGAGCTGCTCAACTTCGCCCAGGGCGAGTGGGGTATGTTCACCACTTTTGTGGCCTGGTCCCTCGTCGTCGCCGGGACGGCTATAGGGGTATCGTATGTGGCGGCTATAGCACTGGGGGCCGCCCTGGCGGCCGTCATGTTCTGGGGCTTGGTGATGCGGGTGAGGGAGACGCTGCCCCTCACCCGGGTGGCGGTGACCATAGCCATGTTTCTCATGTTCAACAGCGCCGCTGTGTGGATCTACGCCCGAGGGCAGCTGCCCAAGTACTTTCCCAGCCCCTTCGGGCTCCAGGCGGTGGACCTGGGTCCCTTCACCCTGAGCCGGCATGAGCTGGGGACCCTTTCGGTTTCCCTGGCGGTGATGCTCCTTTTGTCGTGGTTCTTCACGCGGACGAAGGTGGGCCTTGCTATGAGGGCGGCCGCTACCAACCCCGAGGCCAGCCGCCTTATGGGCATCAACGTCAACAGGATGTTGACCCTGGGCTGGGCCATGGGTGGAGCCCTGGGCTCGGCGGCCGCCTTCCTTATAGCGCCGGTGACGGGCCTCTTCACCGCCTTCATGTTCCCGGTCCTCATCTATGCCTTTGCGGGGGCGGTGTTGGGGGGCATCATCAGCCCACCCGGTGCGGTGGTGGGAGGCATCCTCATCGGCGTGGGGGAGAACCTGTTAGGCACCTACTCACCCAGCTGGCTGGGCAGCGAGATGAAGCTGCCGCTTATCTTGATGACCATCATGGCCGTCCTAGTGGTGCGCCCCATGGGCATCTTTGGGCAGCCTGGGGGAGGAAGGGCGTGACCATCTGGGTGTTGTGGCTCGTAACGGTGCTTCTGTGCATAGGGGCTGTGTTGGGGCCTGGTGGGCTCAGGTGGAGGCTTTCGGCCCTGACTCTAGCCCTCATCACCATCGCCTGCTTGGCGCCCTTCCTGCTTCCCGTCTACCGCGTCTCCCAGCTGACGCGCATGTGGAGCCTCGCCATATCTCTTCTGGGGCTGAACATCATCTCCGGCTATGGTGGCCAGGTCTCCCTTGGACAGGGGGCCTTTATGCTCATGGGCGCTTACACGCTGGCTATCCTGACTGATGGGGCAGAGCAACTGGGGATGGTGGATGCGCGCCCTTGGCCATTTTGGGCCGTCTTGCCTGTTGCCGGGGGAGTGGCAGGAGCGGCCGGGGTCGTGCTGGGGGTCGTATCCCTGCGCTGGAGGGGGGTGTTCCTGGCGTTGGGAACCTTTGCCGCCGCCCTAGCCCTGCCGCACGTCCTCTTACGGTATGACAACTTCTCCGGCGGGGCGAGGGGGATCAGGTTCCCAGCGACCCCCCCGCCCGAGTTCCTTAAGGGACTCATCTCGCAGCACGAATGGCTCTACTTCCTGGGGCTTCTCTCCTTCCTCGTGGCCTTTGGGCTCTGCTGGAACCTTCACAGAGGCTCCTGGGGAAGGGCGCTTGTGGCGACAAGGGAGTCGGAGCTAGCTGCCAAGGCTATGGGGGTAAATGTCACCAGGATAAGGGTAGAGGCCTTCGCTCTCAGTGCCGGCCTGGGCGGCGTGGCAGGTGTCTTATATGCGATGCCGTTGCGCTTCGTGATGCATGAGACCATCGAGCCTCTTGAGAGCATCTACCTCTTCCTGGCCCTTATAGCGGGGGGGCTTGGCTCGCTGCCTGCAGCCATACCAGCGGCAGCCTTACTCATCTACCTACCCACCGATATGGTCCAGCTGGTGGGCCGCCTCCCTGGCCTGGGGGTGGAGTTAGTGGCTAGGGCACCTGGCCTCATCCAGGGGGTCTTGGTGGTGGTTATCTTGCTGCTGTTGCCCTATGGCATCATCCCAGCCCTGGGGCAGCTGGCGACCTGGCGACCAGCTTGGGCGCTTAGATCTTGGCGGCCCCTGGCCGTGCAATGGCGGGGTGCTAGGGTTCCTCTCTGGAAAGGGCGGCCCATGGCCCCAGGGGAGACGCTGCGACGAGAGGCTACAGATGATCCCAATAAGGAGGTGTGAGGATGCTCAAGGCAGTGGTGAAGCTGCTGGCTCTGCTCTTTATGGGGCTTCTTGTGGTGGCCTGTGAGGCAGGCGAGAAGGCCCCCGTCACCGGCACACCGGCGGCCCCTTCCCCCGTCAAGCTCAAGACGGACCATGGGGTCACCGATACGGAGATCAAGATCGGCAGCACGGGCGGCAAGAGCGGCGGGTATACGCTGGGCCTCCCCTTCCAGACCGCCATGGAGGCTTACTTCAAGAAGGTGAACCAGGAGGATGGGGGGGTATGTAATCGCAAGATCCGCTTCATCGGGGAGGACGATCAGGGGACGGCTGCCCTGGCCCTGGACAGGGCAAGGAAGCTGGTGGAGCAGGACGATGTGCTGGCCCTCAACGCGTTTCGCGCCACCGCCGTGATGGGGGCGGCAAGCTACCTCAACGACCCCGATGGAAACCGTGACCCGTCCGATGGTGTTCCGTATCTTTGGACCATCGGCGGATCGGTAGAGACGGCGGACCCGGCCAAGTGGCCCTGGGGCCCTATCCAGCTAAACCCCCTGTATTATGACTTCAGCAAGTCCCTAGCCGAGGTGATAAACCGGCTGTTCCCCGGGGCGAAGGCGGCCATCCTCTTCCAGAATGACGACTTCGGCAGGGACTCGGCGGCGGGGTTTAAGGCCGGTTTCACCGGCACGGTGGTGGCCGAGCAGGCCCATGACCCTAACGCCCCCGACATAAGCGGGCAGCTGGCCACCCTACGGGCCGCCTCCCCCGACCTTTTGGTGGTGGGTAGCTCCGCCCGGTTCATGCCCCCTCTCTACCGCTACCGGGAGGGGCAGGGCTGGCAGGTGAGGGTGGTATGGCTCTACCCCTATGGTGGGTCGGCGGCCCTCATGCAGGCCCTGGGAGGCACCGACCCCGCCAGCCAGCAGCAGGCGTTGCGACTCATAGCTGGCACCATAACGGGCCAGTTCTTGCTGGACCCCTTCGCCGACAAGGACCATCCAGCCATGCGTGAACACGTCCGGATCCTTAACACGTATGGAGGAGGCTTCCGTCCCAACGAGTATACCCTGGCTGGCCAGGCCGCCGCTGAGTTGTACGTGGAGGCCATCAAGAGGGCTTGCGATAGGGGCGACCTGACGCGCAAAGGGCTTTTGCAGGCCGCCGAAACCATGGCTGGCTTCCACCCATCTGTCTTCAAAGAGGGGGTCAACCTTGAGACGTCGCCCTCCAGGCATGTGGGGGCGGCTAAGGCGGCGGTGGGCGAGATCCAGCCTGATGGCACCATCCGTCCCCTCAGGTAGGGCGAGGCTGCCCTTGATGGTGGTGGGGCGCTGTGCCCGCCGCAGGTGTTACGCCTGTGACCTGCGGCGAGCGCCTCTCTTCCATGGGCCGAGGGGGAGCCAAGGGGGCTGGAGGCGGGCCAAGGTGGTATAATGGCCCCAAGGGAGTTCACCAGGGAGGTATGGACATGCGCGATGTAGCCATCATCGGGGCAGGCATGACCAAGTTCGGCAAGTTCCTGGAGCGCAGCCTTAAGGACCTGGCCCGTGAGGCTGTGGAAGGGGCCTTGCAATCGGCAGGCATTGATAAGTCACAGGTTCAGGTGGCGGTGGTGGGCAACGCCACCGCCGGGCTCATCACCGGCCAGGAGATGATCAGGGGCCAGGTGGTGCTGCGGGAACTGGGCATCGGTGGTATCCCGGTCGTCAACACAGAGAACGCCTGCGCCAGCTCCTCCACCGCCTTCCATCTGGGCTGGCTATATGTGGCCTCGGGCATGTACGATGTGGCCCTGGTGGTGGGCATGGAAAAGCTGACGCACCCGGAGAAGGCGCGCTCCTTCCAGGCCATCGGCGCCGCTGTGGACGTCGAGTGGGTCCAGGAGATGGCCCGCCGGGCCAAGGAGGCCAAGGCGCGGGCCCAGGCCGAGGGGGGCCAGCCGGCCTTCCAGGAGGGGGCGGGGGAGAGGCGCAGCATGTTCATGGACTTCTACGCCGCCTTCGCCCGTCGCTATATGGAGCGCACCGGCGCCACTAAGGAGGACTTCGCCCGCGTGGCCGTCAAGAACCTCTACCATGGTTCCCTGAACCCCAAGGCCCAGTATGGGGGCCAATACACCATTGAAGACATCCTCAACTCCCCCTTGGTGGTGGAACCTCTCACCCGCCTCATGTGCTCCCCTATAAGCGATGGGGCGGCGGCGGTGGTGCTGGTGCCCGCCGAGAAGGCCCGTCAGTACACCTCGAGGCCGGTGCTGGTGCGGGCCTCCGTGCTCCTCTCCGGCAAGGACCACGGGCCCGACGAGCCCAGCATCACCGAGGAGGCTGCCCGCCTGGCCTATGAGAAGGCGGGAGTGGAGCCCAAAGATCTGGACGTGCTGGAGGTGCACGACGCTAGCGCCCCGGCTGAGCTCATCATCTATGAGGAGCTGGGCCTCTGTGGCGAGGGGGAGGGCCCCTCCCTCATCCGCAGCGGGCATACCAGGCTAGGAGGCAAGCAGCCCGTCAACACCAGCGGAGGCCTCATCGCCAAGGGCCACCCCATCGGTGCCACGGGCGTAGCCCAGATCTGCGAGATCTTCTGGCAGCTGCGTGGTGAGGCCGGCGCCCGCCAGGTGGAAGGGGCCAAGGTGGGCCTCACCGAGAACGGCGGCGGCATGATAAGGGGCGAGGCGGCCGCCCTCTCTGTCCACATCCTATCCGTCTAGGCCGAGATGGGTGTGGGGGGCCCCTGTATCTATGGGGCCCCCGTCCATTCGCCATGGAGTACAAAAGGATCCGGCTGGAGACGGTGGGCCATGTGGCCCTTCTATACCTCTGCCGTCCCCATCGTCATAACGCCATAGACCTCCTCATGGCCCGTGAGCTCCTGGCGGCCCTGGGCCATCTGGCGGAGGACGCATCGGTGCGTGCCATGGTGGTCACTGGGGAAGGGGAGCGGGCCTTCTGCGCCGGTGCGGATATGGCCGAGGCCGCGGCCGACCCGCAAGTGGGCACCACGGTGGTCCGGGCGGTGGGGGAGGTCCTCCGCTTCCCCAAGCCAGTGGTGGCGGCCGTCAACGGCTATGCCTATGGGGCGGGGGCCATCTTGGCCATCTACTGCGACCTACGCCTGGCCTGTCCTGAGGCCAGGTTTCGCTTCCCCGGTGCCGAGTATGGGCTGGTGACAGGGGCGGCCCACCTGCCCCGTCTCATAGGCCTTGGCAGGGCCAAAGAGATAGTGTTTACCGCCCGCGTAGTGGAGGCCCATGAGGCCCTAGAGATGGGGCTTGTCAACCGCATCGTCCCCAAAGACCAGCTTGTGGCCCAAGCCCTGGCCCTGGCCCACCATATGGCCTCCCTCTCCCCTCAGGCCCTGGCCGCCGCCAAGGAGGTGATGGACCTCTCCCTAGGCGTGTGGGAGGCCGTCCAGCGGGAGGCCCATGTCAACCAGCAGCTGCGCTTAGGACAGGACTACCAAAGTCGCTTCCGTCAGGCGTCCCAGCGTGTCACTGGCCGCCAGCCTCCTGTCCCTTGAGTCTGCTCCACGCTCTTGCTATACTCCATAGCACCATTATAGATGGACGCCCTTTCCAAAGGAGGAGTCTATGGCTATCGTCAAAGACATCTATGAGATAGGGGAGTTGCCGCCATTGGGGCACATCCCTCGGTACATGTATGCGCAGGTGATACGGCGGGAGCGTTTTGGCCCCCCCATTCAGGCCTTCCAGGTGGAGAAGATAGAGGTGCCCAAGGACTTGAAGCCCAACGAGGTGCTCGTCTACGTCATGGCGGCGGGCATCAACTACAACAATGTGTGGGCTTCCTTGGGGGTACCGGTGGACGTCATATCCATCCAGCAGCGGGACGGTGACCCGTCCGATTTCCACATCGGCGGGTCCGATGCCTCGGGCATCGTGTGGGCCGTGGGGAGCGAGGTGCGGAACGTCCAGGTGGGGGACCACGTAGTGATCCACTGCGGCTGTTGGGACGAGGACGACCCCTACATTAAGGCTGGGGGGGACCCCATCATGGCTCCCTCGGCCCGCATATGGGGATACGAGACCAACTGGGGTAGCTTCGCCCAGTTCTGCAAGGTGCAGGCCCACCAGTGCATGCCCAAGGCTCCCCATCTCACCTGGGAGGAGGCGGCCGCCCCCACCCTGGTGGGGGCCACTGCCTACCGCATGCTCCTGGGGTGGCCTCCCCACACGGTGCAACCGGGGGATGTGGTGCTGATCTGGGGAGGGGCGGGTGGCCTAGGCTCCATGGGCATCCAGATCACCAAGGCCTTTGGCGGCATACCGGTGGCCGTGGTCTCCAGCGAGGAGAAGTTCGCCTTCTGCCAGAGGTTAGGGGCCAAGGGGTGCATCAACCGCAAGAAGTTCAACCACTGGGGCATGATGCCCCACTGGAGCGATAGGGAAGCGTATGACCGTTGGCTGGAAGGGGCGAGGGCCTTCGGCCGCGCCATATGGGATGTGCTGGGGGAGAGGCGCAACCCGCGTATAGTCTTCGAGCACCCAGGTGAGGATACTATCCCCACCTCCATCTTCGTCTGCGACACAGGGGGGATGGTGGTGATATGCGCCGGCACCACCGGCTACAACGGCGTGGTGGACCTGCGCTACCTCTGGATGCGTCAGAAGCGACTGCAGGGCTCCCATTTCGCCAACGATGAGGAGGCCTACGCCTTTAACCAGATGGTCATAGAGGGGAAGATCGACCCTTGCCTGGCCTCCCGCCTCTTCAAGTTCGAGGAGATCGGCCTGGCCCATCAGCTCATGTATGAGAACAGGCATCCGGAGGGGAACATGGTGGCGTTGGTGGGCGCCCCCAGGCCTGGCCTCAAGGGGTTGCCCTAAGGCAGGCCCACTGCCCCAGGGCGTGGTTTTGGAACAGGGGAGGGCCCTCAGGCCACCCGCCGCATCACCCGCAGGATGTTATAGCCAGTGATCTCGGCCGATCTGCGGGCGAGCTCCTCCAGGTATTCCTGAGAGAGCTTGCCAGCCTGGACAGCCTTGGCCAGGAGCATCAGCTTGGCCTTGACGGTGGCATCGTCCTCAAACTCGCCGGTCTCGGGGTTGATGATGGAGCCCCCTCCCGCCTTATAGTAGGCCTCGATGGCTCGCCGCGCCCTCTCGATCTCCTCGTCTGATGGAGTGTAACACTCGTTGACGATCTCCGCCTGGGAGGGATGGATGATCCAAGAGCCGTCCATGCCCAGGTTGGCTGCCTCCATGTTCTTGCGCCTGAGCCCCTCCTCGATCTGGCGCGCCTCCTCGGGGGGCGTGTCGCGGCGGACGATCTTGAAGTAGACACAATCGATGGCGTGGAGGCCGGCGGCCTTGGCTGCCACCACTACCGCCTGCTTGGGATAGAGGAAGTACTTGTGCTGATCTTCCACGTACTCCTTGGCTCCGATGGCAGCGGCGAAGTCGGCGATGCCGAAGATGAGCCCCGCCATGCGGTCGGAGGCCTTTGCGATCTCATAGGCCCGCACCAAGGCCTGGGGCGTCTCGATGAGGGCCTCGATCTGGACCCTAGTGGTCCAGCCTCCTTCCTTCTCCAGGCTGTCCAGGAGGCTGGAGACGTAGATGATGTCCTCTGGCCCGTACACCTTAGGGAGGATGATCCCGTGGAAGCGGTCTGGGGCGCCCAGCATCACCGCCTGCAGGTCCCCCAGGAAGTACTGGGAGCGTATATTGTTGGGGCGCACCGTCACCACCTTGTTGCCGAAATCGATGGTGTTAAGGGCCTCCACCGTCACGCGGCGGCTGGGCTCCCCCTTGAACTCGTATGGGCAGGCGTCCTCGAAATCGGCCATTACGTGATCCACCGGGGCCTTGGCGGCGTTCTCGTGGAACCGCATCTGGTGGGCAGGATATGTAAGCTCGGTGCGAGGGATAACCACTCGGTTCTGCTTCTCCAGGTAGAACATGTCTGTCCCCCATCTCTCGCCGTATCTGGCTCCAGTGTAGGGGGGAGGGGGGGAAGGGTCAAGGGCCATCCTTGAAATCGCCGTCCTCTGGCCTTACACTGGAGGCCAGCGAACCTTCGCACAAGGAGGGAGGAAGATGCCCTTGCCCACCATGGCCACCCTGCCTGAAGAGGACCAGATGATCGTCTCCCAAGTGCGGCGCTTTGTAGAGCGGGAGGTCATCCCAGTGGCCTCGGAGCTGGAGCACAACGACCAATATCCCCACGAGTTGGTGCGTAAGATGAAGGAGATGGGCCTCTTCGGGGTGGCCGTGCCCCCTGAATACGGCGGCCTGGGCCTCTCCTTGGTCACCTATGCTGCCATCGTGGAGGAGATATCCCGCGGCTGGATGAGCCTTGGGGGCATTATCAACGGCACCGTCATCCTCTCCTGGATGATCAAGACCTATGGCACCCAGGACCAGAAGGAGCGCTTCCTCCCCCGCATGGCCACTGGCGAGATCCATTGCGGCATCTGTATGACGGAGCCCAACGCTGGCTCCGACCTCCAGTCCATCCAGACGGTGGCGCGGCGGGACGGCGACTTCTACGTCCTCAACGGCACCAAGATGTACGTCTCCAACGGCATATATGGCCACCTGTTTGCCGTCCTCACCAAGACCGATCCCCAGGCCCAGCCTCCCCATCGGGGCATGAGCACCTTCCTGGTGGAGAAGGCTTCCACCACAGGCCTCACGGTGGGGGGCCAGATCCAGAAGCTGGGCTATAAGGGGATCGACACCACCATCTTCTACTTCGAGGAGGCGCGGGTGCCGGCGGCCAACCTCCTAGGCGGTGAGGAAGGGCAGGGATGGTTGCACATCATGAGTGGCATCGAGGTGGGGCGCATCAACGTGGCCGCCCGGGCAGTGGGGGTGGCCACCGCTGCCCTGGAGGATGCCATCAGGTACGCCAAGCAGCGCATCGCCTTCGGCCGCCCCATCGCCGAGCACCAGGCCATCCAGCTCAAGCTGGCGGATATGGCCACCAAGGTGGAGGCCGCCCGCCTGCTGACGCGAGCCGCGGCGGCCAAGAAGGACGCCGGCGAGCGAGCCGACCTCTGGGGGGGTATGGCCAAGCTCTTCGCCTCCGAGGTGGCCCAGGAGGTAGCCCTGGAGGCGCTGCGCATCCATGGCGGCATCGGCTACACCAAGGACATGCGGGTGGAGCGATACTACCGTGACACCCCCCTTATGCTCATAGGCGAGGGCACCAACGAGATCCAGCGCCTGGTCATCGCCCGCAACATATTGCGCATGTTCGGCGAGTAGGAGGTGGAGCCGTGTCCGAGCACTATGACTTCGGGCGCTATTATGAGGACTTCGAGGTGGGGGCCACCTACAGGCACTGGCCGGGCCGCACCATCACCGATATGGACGATATCCTTTTCTGTATGCTCACCATGAACCACCACCCCCTGCACATCGATGCTGAGTACGGCAAGAAGACCCAGTTCGGACGCAACGTGGTGGTGGGCAACCTGGTGGTGGACATCGCCTTGGGCCAGAGCGTGCGGGACATCTCTGGCAAGGCCATCGCCAACCTGGGGTTTGAGAAGATCGAGTTCCTCCGTCCCGTATTTCACGGCGATACCATCTACTCGGAGACCACGGTGCTGGAGAAGCGGGAGTCCCGCTCCAGCCCCGACCGTGGCATCGTCACTGTGGAGACCAGGGCTTATAACCAGGCGGGGGAGCTGGTGATGCGGTTCCGCCGCTCGGTACTGGTACCCAAGCGCCAGGCCGGGCTCCCCCATTCCTTCCCGCAGGTGAGGGCAGAGGCCTGAGGAGGGGCAGGCATGTTCGATAAGCAGGAGCTTGAGCGCATCAGGCAAGAGCAGACGCGGTGGGAGGAGAGCACCCTTAAAAAGGCCCTGAGGGCTGGGGAGCGACAGGACGCCGAGTTCCGCACCAGCTCCACCGAGACCAAGCGCATATACACACCCCTGGACATAGCCGACCTGGACTTCATGAGGGACATAGGCTTCCCTGGGGAGTACCCGTATACGCGGGGCATCCACCCCACCATGTACCGCACCCGCCTGTGGACCTTCCGCCAGTACGCTGGCTACGAGACGGCGGAGGAGACCAACAAGCGCTTCAAGTTCCTGCTGCAAGAGGGCCAGCCTGGTCTCTCGGTGGCCTTCGACCTGCCCACCCAGCTGGGCTACGACTCCGATGACCCCATGGCCCGCGGTGAGGTGGGGAAGGTGGGGGTGGCCATCGATACCCTGGCGGACATGGAGGCCTTGTTCGACGGCATTCCCCTGGACCAGGTGAGCACCTCCATGACCATCAACGCCCCGGCGGCGGTGCTGGTGGCCATGTATGCCGCCGTGGCCGAGAAGCAGGGCGTGCCCTTGGACCGGGTCTCAGGAACGGTACAGAACGATATCCTCAAGGAGTATGTGGCGCGGGGCACATACATCTTCCCCCCCAGGCCGTCCCTGCGCCTAGCCGTTGACCTCATCGTCTGGTGTGCCAAGGAGATGCCCCGCTTCAACTCCATCAGCATCTCGGGCTACCACATCCGCGATGCCGGGGCCACGGCGGTGCAAGAGATGGCCTTCACCCTGGCCAACGCCATGGCTTACATAGACGCCGTCCTAGAGCGGGGGGTGGACATAGACGACTTTGCCCCGCGCATCTCCTGGATCTTCAACACCCAGAGCAACTTCTTCGAGGAGGTGGCCAAGTATCGGGCCCTGCGGCGCATGTGGGCTCGCATCACCCGCGAGCGATATGGCGCCAAAGACCCTCGCTCCTGGATGTTTCGCACCCATGTCCAGACAGGTGGGGCCACCCTCACCGCCCAACAGCCGGAGCTGAACATCGTGCGGGCGGCCATCCAGGCCTTGGCTACCGTCCTAGGAGGCGTCCAGTCCCTGGCCCTCTCATGTTATGATGAGGCCCTCTCCCTCCCCACCGAGGAGGCCCAGCGCATCGCCGTCCGCACCCAGCAGATCATCGCCTACGAGACAGGGGTCACCGACACCGTGGACCCCCTGGCGGGGTCCTATTATGTGGAATGGCTCACCAACGAGCTGGAGAGGAAGGCCTGGGAGTACATCCACAAGATCGAGGATATGGGCGGGGCGGTGGCGGCCATCGAGTCGGGCTACATGCAGCAGGAGATCCAGGAGGCGGCCTACGCCCAGCAGAAGGCCATCGATGAGGGCCGGCGTATAGTGGTGGGCGTCAACCGCTACCGCCAGGAGGACGAGCGCCCCAAGATGATATTCCGCACTAACCCAGAGGCAGAGCGGGCCCAGATCGAGCGGCTGCAGAGGGTGAGGCGGGAGAGGGATGAGGCTCGGGTGAGGGCGGCCCTTCGTCGCCTGGAGGATGCCTGCCGCGACTCGGAGAACCTCATGCCTCCCATCCTGGAGGCCGTCAAGGCCTATGCCACCTTGGGCGAGATCTGCAGCCTTATGCGCCGCATCTTCGGCGAGTACCGCCCGCCGACAGTTATATAGGTTCATCTATTGCTCAACGCAGGCATCATTTATATGTTGAATGATAGTCTTCCGTGGGCGTAAACTGGGGATAGCCATTGCGCCGACGGGAGGGAGAGCATGAGCTGTCTGCGGGAGAAGGTGGCCATCGTCACTGGGAGCTCGCGGGGGCTGGGGCGGGCCATCGCCAGGGAGCTGGCCTGTCATGGGGCCAAGGTGACCATCAATTACTATCAGCACAAGGAGCTGGCGGAGGAGCTGTTGCGGGAGCTGCGGGAAAGGGGATGCGAGGCCATATGTGTCCAGGCTGGGGTGGCTCATCCCGATGAGGTGCAGAGGCTGGTGGAGGCCACTGTGGAGGCCTTTGGGGGCATCGACATACTGGTCAACAACGCTGGGGTCAACCGCGACCGCACGCTGCGGCGCATGAGCATCGAGGAGTGGCGGGAGGTCCTCAGCACTGACCTGGACAGCATGTTCTACTGTACGCAGGCAGTGCTGCCTCACATGATCGCGCGCGGAGGGGGGCGCATCGTCAACATGGCTTCCATCGTGGGGGAGATGGGCAACGTGGGGCAGGCCAATTACGCGGCGGCCAAGGCGGGCATCGTGGGCTTCACTAAGGCGGCGGCCCTGGAGCTGGCCCGTTTCAACATCACCGTCAACGCCATCGCCCCCGGATTCATCGAGACGGATATGGTCACTAGCTTGCCTGAGCAGGTGCAGCAGAAGCTGCTGGAGCGCATACCTATGGGCCGCTTTGGCAAGCCAGAGGAGGTGGCCAAGCTATGTCGGTTCCTGGTGGCCGAGGGGGACTACATCACTGGGGCCACCTTTGACATCAACGGCGGCATGTATCTACGCTAGGCTTGAGATGAGGCAGCGCAGCCCTCGGCCCCGCCGGGGCCCCATGGCGGCGCGCCTGCCCCGGGGATATGGGCAGGTAGTGTTATTGGCGATAGTCTCCTTCCTAGCGGCCGTGGGACTGCATGCTTTGCTGGGAGGGTTGGGGCTGCGGCCCGAACACCCGGCGCGGGTGGTCCTGACGCCCCTGGTGGCGGGGGCCATCATCATGGGGGGTATGCGGGCCGTTCCTGTGGGGCGGCGCCTGAGGATGGCCCTATTGGCGGCCATGGGCCTCTTCCTCTATGCCATGATCCAGTAAGACGGCTCTGGGAACAGGGCTAGGAGGGAAGTTGCTGGTCACGGGTGGGGGCGGTGGTGGTCCAGAGCGAGCTCCAAGTGCAGCTCCGACAGGCATGGTAGGAACCCCTGTCGGGAGAATAGTCGGAAGGCGGGAGCGTTTTCAGGGGAGGTATGGGCGACCGCCATGCGCCCTCCTCTGGCTCGGATGAAGTCGAGGCAGTAAGAGAGCACCTGTTTTGCGAGGCCGCGGCCCCGACATTCAGGGACGACATATAGGTCGACGACCTCAAAGACGTCCCCCGAATGACGATGGATCTGGGCGCGTGCCACCTCCCGCCCTTGCCGCCGGAAGGAGAGGGCCCAACACTCCCTGGGCTCCACCTCTACTTCTAATCCCTCGCTGCTCATCCTAGCCTCCGCATCTCTTGTCTCGTGCATTATATTCTAGCGTGCAGAGAATACTTATTGCAACTGGACGCATTTACTGTAGGCCGTTATCATGGGAGGCGATTACTTGTATAGGAGGGGCTGGATGAGGCGCCTAGGCTCTGCGGCTTGACGTTGGCAGTCCTGCTGGTGGCGTATGGAATTCAGGCCATGTCCCCATGACGAGCTCGGCCCCGCTTGCTGCGACGGAGCAGGCCTTCTCTTCAGGAGGGAAGGAGATGGGCCGGTAGACGGTGCTCCCGTCCACAGTCGTACACATCCTGGCCAGCTGGTTAGCGGTGGCCTTCCACTCGCTGATGGTCTGGCGCGCCCTATGGGGGGTGAGCATGAGCGTGGCGTTGGGTGGCACCGTCTTCCCACCGCCCCCTCCCATATGGGACCAAGATATCTTATGATGAAGAGGACATAGGAGGGACATAAAGATGGAAGAGGTAGCTATTGTTGGCGCAGCCCGCACGCCCATCGGCAGCTTTGGCGGCAGTCTGGCGGACGTGCCCGTTCCCCAACTTGGGGCCGCCGTCATCGCTGCTGCCTTGGAGCGGGCAGGCCTGGCGCCCCACCAGGTGGACGAGGTCATCATGGGTAACGTCCTCTCTGCCGGTGTGGGCATGAACCCAGCGCGGCAGGCAGCCATGAGCGCAGGCCTCCCGGAGACGGTCCCGGCCACCACCGTCAACAAGGTGTGCGGCTCGGGCCTTAAGGCAGTGGCCCTGGCTGCCCAAGCCATCACCTTGGGGGACGCGGAGGTGGTGGTGGCCGGGGGGATGGAGAGCATGTCGAGAGCCCCTTACCTCCTGCCTAGGGCCCGGTTCGGCTACCGCATGGGCCATGGCGAAGTGCTGGACCACATGATCAAGGACGGGCTGTGGTGCGCCTTGGAGGAGTGTCACATGGGCAACACGGCCGAGAACGTCGCCCGCGACTACGAGATCTCGCGAGAGGACCAGGACCGCTTCGCTTATGAGAGCCACATGAAGGCTGCCCGTGCCTGGCAGGAGGGTCGGTTCGCCGAGGAGGTAGTGGCGGTGGAGGTGCAGGGGCGTCAAGGCGCCATGCGGGTGGACAGGGACGAGCACATCCGTCCTGATACCACTATGGAGAAGCTGGCGCGTCTGCGCCCTGCCTTCGTCAGTGGTGGCACCGTCACCGCTGGCAACGCCTCGGGCATCAACGATGGGGCGGCGGCGGTCGTTCTAGCATCCAAGCGCAAGGTGCGGGAGCTGGGGCTGGAGCCACTGGCCTGGGTCAAGGCCTATGCCAGCGCCGGGGTGCCCCCGCGCATCATGGGCATGGGGCCGGTGCCGGCGGTGCGCAAAGTGCTGGAACGGGCAGGGCTGAGCCTGCGGGACATAGACCTCATCGAGGCTAATGAGGCCTTCGCCGCCCAGTCCCTAGCCGTGGGCCGTGAGCTGGGATGGGACTGGGAGCGGGTAAACGTCAATGGGGGGGCCATCGCCCTTGGGCACCCCATCGGCGCTAGCGGCGCCCGCATACTGGTGACATTGTTGTATGAGATGCGGCGCCGTCAGGCCCGCCACGGCCTGGCCACCTTATGCATCGGCGGTGGTCAGGGCATCGCTATGGTGGTGGAGAGGCGTGGCTAAAGGGGGTTGGCCAACCGGGCGTACCGGCCGCGGAAGAAGATGAGCGGCGGCCCCTCCCGCAGGATGGCCCCATCCTTCACCTCGCCCACGAAGATGGTGTGGTCGCCTCCTGGCAGGCGTTGAGCCACCACACACTCCACATAGGCGAGGGCTCCTTCGATGATGGGAGCGCCGGTGACGCCATATCTGTGAGGGATTTGGCGGAGGCTGTGGTCATGCCCTTGGCCTTTGGTGGCAAAGAGGCGCGACAACTCCTCCTGGTCCTCCCCTAAGATGTTGACAGCAAAGACGCCGCTTTTGTCCACCAGCCCATGGGTATCCCCTTTCTTGTCCAGGCAGACCAACACCAACAAAGGCTCCAGGGAGACGGAGGTGAAGGCATTGGCTGTGCTGCCATGCAGCTCCTCTCCCAACCTGGTGGTGACGATGGTGACTCCCGTGGCAAACTGCCCCATGATGCGTCGGAAGCTGACGGGGTCAATGGCCATCCTCAGCATCCCCTCCTTCCAAGGTGTGCATTAGAACTTCGATGGCCAAAAGGGCGGAGGCCCTCTTGATCTGGGAGCGATCCCCTACTAAGCAACGGCGCCAGCATATGGCCCCCTGGGGGCCATCCACTGCCACGAAGGTGAGGCCTACGGGCTTCTCCCACGTGCCACCGCCTGGACCAGCGATGCCGCTGATGGCTAGCCCCACATGGGCGCCGGTCCATATGCGCACCGCCTTAGCCATGGCCAGCGTCGCCTCCTGGCTAACGGCGCCGTGGGCCCCTAGCACCTCCGGGGCCGTGCCCGTGAGCTCCTTCAGGCGGTTGTGGTAGGCCACCACCCCGCCGAGGAAGACGTCCGAGCAGCCGGGCACCTCGGTGATGAGGTGGCACAGGATCCCCCCTGAAGAGCTCTCGGCCACGGCCAGGGTCAACCCCCGCTTTCGCAGGAGCGAAAGGGCCCGTGCTATCAAGGCCTCGCTCATGAGCCATCAACTCTCATTATAGGCGCTCGGGAGATCTACAAAAGGCCGGACGGTTCCCCCTGCTGCGGGGTTCCCAAACCCTGGTGGGGATGGTATCCTAAACGAAGAGCCGGGTTAGGCTTCAGGTATCGGGTCGCTGTTGTCTCCCTCGGCCACCCGATGACCGGAGTTGGACCAGGCTAAAAGGAAAACGGAGGAATAAGGAGGGTCATCGGGTGGTTTACCAGGATCGAGATCTCGTATGCGTTGAATGCGGTAGGACCTTCGTCTTCACCGCAGATGATCAGCAGTTCCATGCCAGTCGGGGTTATCACGACCCCAAGCGGTGCCCGGAATGTCGACAGGCGCGGCGAGCAGCCACAGGGGGCTCCGCCCGCACCATGTACGAAGCCGTGTGTGCCCGTTGTGGCGCCCAGACACAGGTCCCCTTCGTGCCGCGGCAGGACAGGCCTGTGTACTGCAGCGCCTGCTTCAGGCAGATGCGGCCGGCGGGCCGGGTGCAGCCTGGCAGACATGAAAGGGGGGGTAGAAGAGGATGGCTTTAAGGGTGACGGAACGCGCGGCGGAGCTCCTCAAGGAGATCAAGCTGGAGCTGGCGGAGTCGCCTAGCGATGTCCTCCGCTTGGTTCCAAGGGGAGGAGGGTTTGAGCTGGCCTTCGACCAGGAGCGGGAGGGAGACCACGTCTACCACAGTGGGGAGGTGCCCGTGCTCCTGGTGGCCCCTGAGGTGGCGGAGATGCTGGCCAACGCCACCATCGATGCCGAGGACACGGAGGAGGGGCCGCGCCTGACCCTCTCCACCACCGCCGAGTAACGCTGGCGCTTCAGGCTCACTGTGTCCCTTCCCTTTGCTAACATGGACGTTGGCATGGGGGAAGGGGTGTCGCGTCCTGAAGGTGGGCCCCTGCAAGGGCTTGTGGTGCTGGACCTCACCTGGGTCCTGTCGGGGCCCTTCGCCACCATGATATTACGGGACCTGGGGGCTGAGGTCATAAAAGTGGAGCGGCCCCCATATGGAGATGTGGCCCGCACCACAGGCCCATACATAGGGGACGAATCTGCCTACTTCTTCTCCATCAACCGTGGCAAGTGGAGCATCTGCCTCGACCTGCGCCATCCCAAGGGGAAGGAGGTCTTCCTGCGCCTAGCGGAGAAGGCGGATGTGGTGGTGGAGAACTTCACCCCCGGAACCATGGATGGGCTGGGGCTGGGCTACGAGGTGCTTTCCCAAAGGAACCCCCGTCTGATCTATTGCGCTATCTCCGGCTTTGGCCAGACGGGGCCGTGGCGGGAGAAGCCGGCCCTGGACATCATCGTCCAGGGCATGGGAGGGATCATGAGCATCACAGGCTATCCAGGCGGTCCCCCCGCCCGACCTGGCATCTCCCTGGGGGACATCGCCGCCGGCCTTTACGCTGCCATCGGCATCCTGGCTGCTCTGCAGGAGAGGGAGAGGAGCGGCCGGGGCCAGATGGTCGACATCAGCATGTTGGACTGTCAGATCGCCATCCTGGAGAACGCCTTTGTGCGTTATTTCGCTACAGGGGAGGTGCCGGGGCCCTTGGGTACCAGGCACCCTTCCACCACCCCCTTCCAGGCCTTCCCCACCAAGGATGGCTGGATAGTGGTGGCCCTCAGCTGGGGGGTGGAGAACCAGTGGGAGCTCCTCTTGGTGGCCCTGGGGCTGACCCACCTCATCGACGATCCCCGCTTTGAGACGCCAGCCCTGCGCACTCAGCACCACGCCGAGCTGGAGCCCATCCTGGCTGATGCCTTCAGCAAAAGGACCACCCAGGAATGGCTGGAGGAGCTGGAGAGGATGGGCATCCCTTGCGGCCCCCTCAACAATATCGCCCAGGCGGCGGCCATGCCTCAGGTAGCAGCGCGAGAGATGCTGGTGGAGGTGGAGCACCCCAAGGGTTTCCGCCTTAAGGTGCCGAATACCCCGGTGAAGCTGTCGCGTACCCCGGGCGGTGTGAAGGGCGCTCCGCCGGCCATCGGCGAGCACACAGACCAGGTGTTACGCCAGCTCCTGGGACTGTCCGAGGAGGAGATCGCCTCCCTGAGGCAGGAAGGGGTGGTGGCCGGCCCCCTGCCTAGCCCCGTTCCCCTCATCTACACGGGGCGGCTAGACTCGCAGGGGGCTAGATGACCCCCTCTTGATGAAGGAGCTCTATTTCCTCATCACTCAGGCCCAGCAGGCGCGAGAGCACCTCCTCCGTGTGCTCCCCCAACTCAGGCTCCGGGCCCTTAATGGCTGCTGGCGTCTCTGAGAAGTGGATGGGGCAGTTGACCAGGATGGTCTCCCCTAGACGCCGATGGGGGAAGCGTACCAGGTAATCGTTTTCATACAGCTGGGGCTCCTGTATTAGCGCCTCGTAATCGTAGACGCGGGCCACTGGCAGGTCGGCCTGTTCCAGGCGGGCCACCCACTCCTGAGCGGGGAGGCGGGAGAAGTATTCGTCCAGGAGGCTATTTAGCTCTGATATGCGGCGCAAGCGTTCCCCCACCTCTCGGAAGCGGGGGTCATCGGCCAGCTCCGGCCAGCCGATGGCCTGGCAGAAGTCCCGCCACCGCTCGGGGGGAACGCCACCGATGGCCATATACCCATCGGCGGTGCGATAGACACGCCAGAGGTGGGGCAGCAGGGTATGGCCCAGGCCGGCCTTCCCTAGCTTCTGGCCAGTGGCCAGTCGGTAGGTCAGCTCCGGCGACTGGGCAGCCACCATGCTGCCCAGCAGGGAGGTCTCCACCTTCTGGCCGACGCCTGTCCGCTCCCGGGCCATGAGGGCAGCCAGGATGCCCACCGCCAACGTCAAACCTCCGGTGTGGTCGGCGATAGCCACCCCCACCGGCAGGGGAGGGTCGCCCTCTAGGCCAGTGACGCTCATGATGCCGCTTGATGCTTGGACCGTGATATCGTTGCCCCGGCGGTGGCCCCAGGGCCCCCGGGTGCCAAAAGCCGTGGCCCTGGCATATATGATGCGGGGGTTCACCTCGCGGAAGTCCTCGTAGCCCAGCCCTAGCTTCTCCATGACCCCAGGCCGGAAGTTCTCCACCACCACATCGGAGTGGCGTGCCAGGTCCAATATCAGCTGGCGGCCCTTAGGGTGCTTCAAGTTGACGGCGATGCCCTTCTTGCTGCGGTTGACGGCCAAAAAGTAATAGCTGAACTTGGTGCGACGGTCGCGGGCCAGGTTTCGGGCGAGGTCTCCCCGCCCCGGCTCCTCCACCTTGATGACCTCCGCCCCCATCTCCGCCAGTAGGAGGGTGGCGTATGGCCCCTGCTGAGCTATGGTGAAGTCCAGAACTCTTATGCCTTCCAGTGGCCCAGCCATGTTCGCCCCCAGCGCCAAAATTCATGAAGAAGCCTACTGCCGCCTAGAGGGGTTGTCAAGGCTTAGCTGCCGCTAGCTCCCCTGCCCTAAGAGATGCCTGCGAAGCCGGTGGGGAGCCCGTCCAGATGGGCCACATCGTTGAGGCGCCACAGCACCCGCTTTCGGCCCTTCACCCGCACCGATGTGATGCTGGCGTTGAAGACATAGAACAAGAGGTCCTGGCGCACGCCCAGCACGATGCTCACGTAGGCCTGGATGACCCCGAAGTGGGTGACGATGACGATGCGTCGCCCCGGATGGCGGCGGGCAATGGCGTCGATGGTAGCCCGTACCCGCCTGCGGACGGCCCGGCTCCCCTCGGAGCCGGGGAAGGCGTCCCACCGCATGGTGGCAGCAATGCGTCTGGTGACCTCCCGCGCCTCCTCCACCCCGAGGCGGCGCACGTCCAGCCCCCTTGTGCCCATGCCCACCTCCCGAAGCCCGTCCTCCACCATGACGGACAGACCAGTGGCCTCGGCGATGGCTTGGGCCGTCTGCAGGGCCCGCCGCTGGGGGCTGGAGTATATCAGGTCGATGCCCTGACGGGCCAGGCGCTGGGCCAGCCGCCGCGCCTGCTCCCACCCTACAGCTGTAAGGGGAGGGTCAGTGGAGATGTCTGCCTCGCCCGTGTTGCTCAGGGACTGGGCGTGGCGCACCAGGTAAAGCCTCGTAGCGCCGCTGCCGATGAGGAAGGCGTCGCGGAAGTATTCGATGATAGGATCACCCGAGGGCCCGTCCGCCATAGCTCCCCCAAGGAAGGGGCCTAGCTTAGGGCTCCAAGCCATCTCATCCCCTGGGCAGGCCCAGGCCGCGAATGGCGATGATGTTGCGCATGATCTCCGATGTGCCAGCAGCGATAGTGGTGGAGACCGCAGCCAGGAAATAATCGGCCAGGCGGCCGGCCAGAGGTGCCCATTTGCTGCCTGGGCGCAGCTGGCCTCCCAGGCCCAGGATGCTTACCCCAGCGGCTGCCAACCGTTGCTGCAGCTCCGAGCCGAAGAGCTTGCTTATGGAGGCCTCCTGGTTGGGAATCCTGCCCTGGGCCTGGATAGAAGCCACCCTATATGCCAGCATGCGCCCCACCTCGAACTCCACCTTCAGCTCCGCCAGCTTGTAGCGCACGTGGGGCATGCTCATGAGGGGCCTGGCTCCCACCTTGGTCTCCTTGGCGTACTGGACCAGCTCCTCATAGGTGCGGATACCAGCCATGACCCGGTTGATGCCCGAGCGCTCGAAGTCCAGGGTGGCGGCTGCCACATACCAGCCCCGGTTCAGCTCCCCCACCAGGTTCTTGCGGGGAACGCGTACGTTGTCGAAGAAGACTTGGTTAAAGGCGTGGCGGCCTGTCATGTCGTATAGGGGCCGGATGGTGATGCCCGGCGTCTTCATGTCCAGCAGGAAATAGGAGATGCCTTTGTGCTTAGGGGCGTGGGGATCGGTGCGGGCTAGGAGGATCATCCAGTCGGCCACATGGGCAAGGGATGTCCAGATCTTCTGGCCATTGATCACGAAGTAGTCGCCCTCTAGGACGGCAGTGGTCTGGAGGGAGGCCAGGTCGGACCCTGCCCCCGGCTCGGAGAAGCCTTGGCACCATATCACCTCGGCGCGGGCGATGGGGGGCAGGTGCTCCTGCTTCTGCTCCTCGGTGCCGTATAGCATGATGGTGGGCCCTACTCGGTCGGGCCCTACCCCCAGCTGTACGGGGGCCCTATGGTAGGCCATCTCCTCGTTGTAGATGACCTGGCGCCAGATGCTGGCCCCTTGACCGCCGTATTCCTTGGGCCAGGCCATGGTCAGCCATCCCTTTTGGGCCAGCTTCTTCTGGAACGCCTTGATCTCGTTCAGGCCGCGGCCTCCACCATATCCCAGGGGGCTCTCAGCGGCATCCCCTAAGGCCTCCTCTGGCCACTCCCTGCGTAGAAACTCCCTCACCTCTTGTCGGAAAGCCTCCTCCTCTGGCCCGAACCTGAACTCCATTTCTATCCTCCCGCTTACGTTAAAGACGTCTCGCGCATAATATACCTCAAGTATGGGGCGAGGACAACTTGTCTTGCTGGTGGCCACCCTCGTCGTTACCGCTTGGGCTTGTGCTCTGCGGCCTAGGGGGGAGGGCATCGTCTCAGTGGCCTTCCTCACTCCTGCTGTTCCGTCCCCTGTCGCTACGGCGGGCGCGTCTCCCACCCCTATTGCCACTCCGGTGCCCATCTCCTCCCTGGACCAGGTGTTCGCGCCGCTGGAGCTGGGTCCTGTGCCCCATCCGCAGGAACTACGTATCCTGGTGGCCACAGGCGACGTCATCCCCGCCCGCTATGTGGACGTCACCATCCGCCGGCGGGGGGACGACTTCCTCTACCCTGTGGAGGCGGTCAAGGAGGTGACGGCAGCCGCCGACGTGACAGTGGTCAACTTGGAGGCCCCTCTCATGGCCTCATGTCCATATCACGAATCGGGCTATGTCTTCTGTGGGCGTCCAGGGGTGGTAGCCGCCCTCCAAGCCATGGGGGTGGACGTGGCCACCCTGGAGAACAACCATATCGGCGACTACGGGCCCCAGGGGGTGGCGGAGACAGTGGCCCATCTTCAGGCCGCAGGCATCGACTGGGCCGACCGCCGAACCATGGCCATCAAGGAAGTGCGGGGTCTTACCTTTGGGTTCCTGGCGTTCAACGGGGTGGGGGAATATTTCGACCGCCAGGCCATCGCCCAGCGCATAGGGGAGGCCGATGGGCAGGTGGATGTGCTAGTGGTGGCCTTCCACTGGGGGGCGGAGTATGTGCGTCTCCCTCAGGCGGCGCCGGGCATCGCACCCGACGACCCAAGGGAGATAGCGCACCTGGCGGTGGAGGCGGGGGCAGATCTGGTGCTGGGCAACCATCCCCACTGGGTGCAGGCAGTGGAGATATACAAGGGCAAGCTCATCGTCTACTCCCATGGCAACTTCATCTTCGACCAGATGTGGAGCCTGGAGACGCGCATAGGCGTCATAGGCCGTTACACTTTTTACGGGCCCCACCTCGTCAGGGTGGAGTTCCTGCCATACATCATTGAGGATTATGCCCGCCCCCGCCTGTTGGGAGGACATGAGGCACACGCTGTGCTGGCGGAGATGGAGGCAGCTAGCCGCCAGCTGGCCGCCCTGGGGGCCTCTTCGGACAGCTCTAGCGGCCCTTGAACTTGGGCGGCCTCTTCTCCATGAAGGCACGAGGGCCTTCCCTGGCGTCCTCCGTCATTTGGGCGATGAGCATGGCCTGCTGGGCGGCCTCCAAGGCCTCATCGATGTCAGTGTGGAGGGCGCGATAGGCCAGGCGCTTGGCCAGCTGGATGGCCACCGCAGGCCCTTCCGCCAGGCGGCGGGCGAACTCCAGGGTGTAGGGCATTAGCTCCTCGGGTGGGAGGACCTTGCTCACGTAGCCGATGCGCAGCGCCTCCTCGGCGTCGATGATGTCGCCCGTCCAGATGAGCTCCAGGGCCTTGGCCATGCCCACGATGCGGGGGAGGTACCAGCAGCCACCGTCGCCGGGGATGAGGCCCACCCGCACATAGGTCATGCCGAAGCGGGCGGTGGTGGAGGCGAAGCGGATGTCGGCCATGGAGGCCATGTCCATGCCCGCCCCCATGGCTGGGCCGTTGACGGCGGCGATGTAGGGTTTGTCCATCTGGGCCACCAGGCGCGGTATCCGCTGGACGGTGTCGCGCAGGAAGTTGCGGTTCTCCACCAGGGTGCGCTGTGGGTCCAACAGGCCTATGGCACCGCCGGAGAGGTCGACGCCGGCGCAGAAGGCCCTGCCAGCCCCTGTGACCACCACCACCCGCACAGCCTGGTCTAGGTGGGCGTCCAGGAGGGCAGAGTACCACTCGTCCAGCATGACGCGGGTAAAGGCGTTCATGCGCTCTGGCCGGTTGAGGGTTATGACGGCGATGCCATCGTCCCGCTTCTCGTAGATGATCTGCTCAAACTGCATGGGCACACCTCCTGATGCATTATGTGTCTTCGGGGTCGATATAGGCTAGCTTTGGGGACACAGCCCGTCGCTGGACTAAAAAGGGGAGGGGGAGTGTGGCCAGGAGGGCCAGGGCCCATAGGCTGGCCATGCCCATAAAGGCGGCCCCCGTGTCCCACCGGTCCACCATCGCCCCGGCGATGATCCCCCCAGCTCCCCCGAGGCCGAAGGCGGCCAGATAAACCAGGCCGAAGCTCCTACCCACTAGGGCTGGCGGCGAGTAATCGGCTATGAGGGTGTTGAAGATGGGCTGATGGGCGAAGTGCCAGAAGATAAAGGCCCCCGCCATCGCCACCATGGGCCCTCCCTCCAGCAGTCCCATCAGGAGGAGAGGGGGCAGGGCCCAGGCCACCACCCAGAGCGCCAGCCACTCCAGGCGCACCCTCCGGGTGAGGATCCCCCCTGTGTACTGCCCCACCGCCCCGATGAGGAGGACGAGGGTGGTGAGGGAATCGGCGAAGCGGGCGCTGGCCTTATCGTGCAGGTGGGCGGGCAGGAAGGTCATGGAACCCCTGTACACCATGCCCATGAGGACGGAGCCGGCGTACACCGCCATGAGGGCCACCATGAGCCGGCCCACGGGCTCGCCAAAGCCCGCTTGGTGGCGCCCCTCCTGCCACATGGCTAGGGGCCTCACCTGCAGCCGGGAAGCCCATAGGGCCAGGGCGGCGGCAGAGGCGGCCAAGGCCACATATGCCCCTCGCCAGCTCCACAGGGTGGCTATCACCCCGGCGACGGCCGGGGCCAGCCCCATGCCCATGTTGCCTGCCACCCCGTGATAGCCCATGGCCACCCCCCTGCTACGGACTCCTTGGGCGATGAGGGTAGTGCCCGCTGGGTGGTAGAACCCTGTGGCCAACCCCAGGAGGGCCATACCCAGGGCCAGCATCCAGGAGCTGGCGGCCGTGGCCACCAACAGGCAAGCGCCACAGGCGCCGGCAAAGGTGAAGGAGAGGACCTTGGCCGGACCCCAGCGGTCGGCCAGGAACCCTGCGGGGAGGGCCGTGGCTCCGAAGGCCCAGCCGAAGACGCTGGCCACCGCCCCCATGAAGGCCTCGGTTACCCCCAGATCGGCCTGTATGCGCAAAAGGAGGGCGCCATAGGTAACCTCGATGGCGTGCACCAGGGCATGCCCCACGTTGGTGTACGCGATGACCAGCCTCTCGCCCTGGGCTACGGCGTCCGTCCTCACGGTTGGCCTGGCAACCCCCTAGAGAAGGCCATCGCGGCGCATGTCGTGAAGGGAGGCGGCAAAGGCCTCCAGCACGGCTTCCACGTCCTCCTCAGTGTGGACGGCGGATAGGAACCCCCCGCCGAGGCCCATGAGGTCCACCCCATGGTTGATCATGGCCTGCTTGAGGGCCAGGCCCAGGCGCCGCGGCATGGGTGGAGGGAGAAGGCGTCCGGTGAGGGGCCATTCCACGTCTCCTTCGGGGCGTGGGCACTCCTTGCCTAGGACGATGTGGAAGTAGGAGCTAAGGCCGTAAACGCAGCCGGCCACCTGCAGCTGCGCCAAGACGTCGTTCATGCCCATGATGAGGCGTCGCGTGAGGGCATCAGCGCGGGCATGGGCCTGGCCATCGGCGATGAGGGAGAGCATGGTGACCCCTGCCGCTGCCGAGAGGGGGTTGGCGTTGAAGGTGCCAGGGTGGAAGACCCGCCGCCCTGTGTCCCACTGGGGATCTTCCCGGAAGGCCATGACGCTCAGCACATCTGCTCGCCCGGCGACGCACCCTCCAGGAAGGCCACCGCCCAGGATCTTGGCCAGACAGGTGAGGTCAGGCCTCACCCCATACCGGGCCTGCGCCCCTCCGGGGCTCACTCGGAAGCCCGTCACCACCTCGTCGAAGATGAGGAGGGCGCCATAGCGGAGGGTTAGCTCCCGCAGTTCGTGTAGGAAGGATGGGGCGAGGGGCAGGGTGCCCCAGGAGGCGCCCGTGGGCTCCAGGATGACGGCTGCCACGTTCCCCTGTCGGAGCTGTTCCTCCACAGCCCGGGCATCGCCTTGGGGCACGCTGATGGTGTGCCTCAGGACGTCCTGGGGGATGCCGGCGATGCCTAGGGGGGGGCCCTCGGCGTAGCGGGCGGACATCACGGCGTCGTGCCACCCGTGAAAGTGGTAGTCCAACTTGACTATCTTGTCCCGCCCGGTATAGGCCCTGGCCAGCCGGATGGCCATAAGGGTGGCCTCGGTGCCGGAGCTGGTGAAGCGCACCATCTCGGCGCTGGGTATGAGTCTTTTGACCCACTTCGCCCATTCCAGCTCCAGGGAGTGGCTGGCACCATAATGGGTGCCGCGGCGGACTTGCGTAGCCACGGCCTCGGCGATGGCCGGATGGGCGTGGCCCAGGAAGAGGGCGCCGTGTCCCATCACCAGGTCCACCATCTCATGGCCGTCTACGTCCCATTTGCGCCCCCTCTCTGCCTTCTCCACGAAGATGGGGAAGGGAGGTACATAACGTATATCGTGGGTGATGCCCGAGGGGAATAGGCCTTTGGCCTCCTCATAGAGCTGGGCCGAGCGTGGGTGAAGGCGTATGTACTCTTCGGCTATGCCCATCTGCTCTCCTCCATCTCGCGTGGCCACAGCGGCAGGTCGCGCACCGTCAGCAGGCCCACGGGACCAGGGTAGCGGGCCACCACCCAGGCCCAGCGGGCCAAAAGGGATGCGGTGGCCACGTCCCCATGGAGACCGCCGGGGACCACCAACCTCAGGCCTGGGGTGGCCTCCACCTCTACGGCGTCCATCGTCTCCGGGGGCTCGGCCATCATGATGAGCTCCATGTGGAGGACGGTGCGCCCCTGGGCCTTGGCCTCTAGTTCGTGCCTGATGCCCACCACCTGGCCAGGTGGGATGCGCAAGGGGCCGCACCGCACATAACGGTGGGCCAGGACAGGTGTGAGGGTCTCTTGCACGTCCTGCAGGACCCAGCCTAGGGCCCCGGCCACCAGGTGAGCAGACTCTCGCAGACCCACATGCCCGACCTTCCCCTGCCGCTTTGCCTCTGCGAATTCTTGGGGCGAGAGGCCCAGCCCGGCCTTCCTCTGCAACTGGGGGCGACGCTGCGCCAGGTCCACCACTCGCCTGACCCTAATGGCCCTCACCTCTTGGGTGGTGGCGGCCGCCAATATGGGCAGGAGGTCCATGGCCAGCCCCGGGTTGACGCCGGCGCCGATGACGCGTACGCCCCGTCCCCTGGCCAGCGAGTCCAGCTTCTGCGTCAGTTGTGGGTGTTGGGCCCAGGGGTAGGCCAGCTCCTCGCAGCTAGATACCACGTGTTTTCCTGCTTCTATGCAGAGGGCGAGCTGGTTGTACACCTGGGGCAGGTGGGATCCTGTGGCATGGATCACCACCTCAGCCTCGCTAGCCGCCAGGGCCTCCTGCGCTTGCCCTGCCACCGCCATGCCCATGTTCTCGCGGCCCAAAAGGAGGCCCAGGTCTCGGCCCGCCTTTGTCTCGTCGGTGTCCGCTGCCCCGCACACCTTAAAGCGGGTGTCCTCCAGCATGAGCTTGGCCACCGCTGTGCCTATGGAGCCCAGACCCAGGATGAAGACGCCCACAGGTCTCATGCCCCATCCACCTCCGCCAGGAACTCCAGGACAGCCCTGTTGAACACATCGGGCCTCTCGTAGTAGACGGAGTGGCCAGCACCTGGCACCACCAGGAGGCGGGCGTTGGGCAAGAGCCGCGCTCCCACCTCCACCAAAGGTGGTGGGAAGAGGTCGTCCTCCTCCCCGACGATGAACAGGACAGGCATCACCAACCGTGTCAAGTCTGTGGGGTCCTGGGCGATGATGGGGTAGCGGCGTGGTAGGTCGGGCGGCCGTGGTGGGTTGAGGGTGGCGATCTGCCTATATAGAAAGGCCAAGTGGGGATGGGCGCGGGCGAAGGAGGGGGAGAGGGCGCGCCGGATGCCCTGTCGCCGTCTCTCCCACAGCCTCAAGGTGTAGGCCCTTACCTCCTCGCTGGCTGCCCGCCACGTCGGCCGCCGCATCCCCGCTAGGGTGCTGGCCATCACCAGGGCCCGCACCCTTTCAGGATGGCGCAGCGCGAAGCCCAGGCAGGTAAGGCCCCCCATGGACTGCCCCACCAGCCGCACCTCCTGGGCTCCCAGGTGGTCCAGCAGGGCCTCCAGGTCGTCCACGAATCGGGCCGGCTCCACCTCCCCTTCGCCGTTGCGCGAGAGCCCAAACCCGCGGTGGTCGAAGATGATGCACCGATACCGCTTGGCGAACACGGGCACTTGTTGCCACCAGGAAAGGTGGTTCCCCGCCGCCCCATGGGCCAGGACGAGCCACGGCCCCTGCCCATGCACCTCGTAGTACAGGTGCAGATCCCCTACTGTGAGCACAGGCATGGTGGCTCCTCCGAATGATATCCCACCGCTCATGGAGAGGCAACCACAGGCTATAGTGTTGGCCATCGCGTTGGGCGTAAAATGTAAAAGGGAGGAGTCCCTAAAGCGGAAGCGATGGCCAAGAAAGCCCGGAGGGCGGAGCGGCAGGACGCCAGGCCACCTGAGCCCTTCGCCCATCCCGCTGAGGCGGAGCTGGCCCGCATCCTGGACTTTTACGGCATCCGCTGGGAGTATGAGTCCCGCTCTTTCCCATTACGCTGGGAAGGGGATAGGGTAGTGGAGGCCTTTACCCCCGACTTCTACCTGCCCGACCTAGACCTCTATGTGGAGGTTACTACCTTGCGCGGGGGCCTGAATACTGAAAAGAACCGCAAGGTGCGCCTCCTCCGCCAGCTCTATCCCCAGGTCAAGGTGAAGCTCCTGAAGAGGCGCGACGTCTTCCGCCTCTTGGCCAAGTACGGATATGGCCCCCTGGGGCCCGAAGATATGCCGGAGCTGGACCGGGTGCTCATACCCCCGCAGAAGCTGCAGGAGCGGGTGGCGGAGTTGGCCAAGGCCATCGAGGAGGATTATCGCCACCTGGACCCCGTCCTGGTAGGGGTGCTAAGGGGAGTTATCTGCTTCATGGCTGACCTCATGCGTCAGCTCACCATCCCCATCGCCGTGGACTTCCTGGCCATCTCCTCATACGGTCAGGGAGGTGCCGTGCGCATCCTCAAGGACCTGGACGAGGACGTGCGCGGCCGCCACGTCCTTTTGGTGGAGGACATCGTGGATACGGGCATAACCCTGAGGAAGGTGCTGGACCACCTGGAGGCCAAGGGCCCCGCCTCCCTGCGGGTCTGTGCCCTCCTGGACAAGCGGGCCCGCCGTCTGGTGGACATCCCCCTCCACTACGTGGGCTTCGAGATACCCGATGAGTTCGTGGTTGGCTACGGCCTCGACTTCCGCCAGCGTTATCGCAACCTACCCTTCATCGCCATCGTCAAGCATCATCTCCTGGCTTAGCAGCAGCGAATATTGGTCTATAGATGAGATAGAGCATTCTTTGGCCATCCTGCCGTCTATATGTGGCGACAATTCCCGGTAAATGTCTGAAAGAGGTGTTGACAACGCTGCCTAATATAAGGCAATATGGAAGTGCCCTCCGGGAGGCGGAGTAGCTGGAGGCGGAAAGCGAGCAGGCGGCGGGGCAACCCAATGCCAGCTTGCTGGAAGCCAAAAGTGAAAGTCACCCGGAGGGCCTTTTTTTCGTAAGGCACTGCTAGGGCTAGCCATTGGTGGCTGCCTCTTCCCACCTACCAATTCCCAGGTGGCCTGGCCCCGCGGGTGGAGCGGGCCCTCAGTAGATAACCTGCGCCTGCCGCAGCCTTTCTATCTCCTCCTGGCTGAGGCCCAACAGATGGCGGAAGACGTACTCGTTGTCCTGGCCCATAACGGGTGCTGCGCGCCAAACCTCGCATGGGGTATCGCTCATGCGCCAGGGGATGCCGCCGTGCTTGCGCACCCCTACCACTGGGTGCTCTTTCTCCACGAAGTAGCCGCGCGCATTGAGGTGCGGGTCCTCGGCGAGCTCTTTGTTGCATAGGGGCGGGAAGGCCGCCACCCCCGCCTCCTGCAGCTTCCGGGTGGCCTCCCAGGGGTCTTGGGTGATGGTCCACTCCTCCACGATGCGTTCCAATAGGTCCTCGTTGGCCTTGCGGGCCTCCAGGGTGGCGAAGCGGGGGTCGCGGGCCAGCTCCGGCCGCCCCATGACCTGACAGAGGGCTTGCCATTCCTCATTGGTGCGGCAGGCGATGCTTATCCAGCGGTCCTCAGGCAAAAGCCCCTCGGGCAGGGTCCCCGGCTCGGCGGGCTTGCACCGGAAGAAACCATGGGGAGACATGATGGGGTCGCGGTTGCCCAGGCGAGGAGGCTGGCGGCCGTTCATCTGCTGGCCCAGTAGGGCATCGCCCACCAGGGCGATGGTGGACTCCCACTGAGACATGTCGATGTACTGCCCCTCCCCTGTGTGGTAGCGGTGCCACAACGCCACCAGGATGGCGAAGGCGGCGTGCAAGCCAGCATTGGGGTCGCCATAGGAGAGGCCTAGGTGCATGGGCCGGTCCCAATGCCGATAGCCAGTGAGGGTGGAGAACCCGGCCATGGGCACCTGGGCCGGGCCATAAGAGATGTAATCTCGCAAGGGGCCCGTCTGCCCATAGCCCGACATGCTGATCATGATGATGTCAGGCTTCACCTTCTTCAGTTCTTCGTACCCGAGGCCGAACCGCTCCATGACCCCTGCTGAGAAGTTCTCCACCACCACATCGCTTATGGCCACCAAACGCTTGGCCAGCTCCGCCCCCTCCGGTTTGGCCAGGTCCAGGAGGATGCTGCGCTTACCCTGGTTGTACTGGTTGAAGTACCCGGCGGTGTTGGGTTCCCGCCGGTCCTCCGCCCAAGGAGGGAGCATGCGGGTGACGCAGACGCGGCGCATGGACTCCACCCTGATGACCTCCGCCCCCAAGTGGGCCAGTTGGAGGGTGCAGAAAGGCCCCGCCCAAACCCAACTGAAGTCCGCTACTCTTATGCCTGCCAAAGGGCCCTTGCCATGCTCTGCCATGACTCCACCTCCTCACGAGATGACGCCTTGCTGCCTAAGGGATTCCATCTCTGCCTCGCTCAAGCCCAAGAGCCCCTGCAGCACCTCGCTGTTGTGCTGGCCCAGGGTGGGTGCTGGGCTCCGCAGCTCCCAGGGAGTGCGACTGAACTTATAGGGTGCGCCAGCATACTCGTACCGGCCGGCCATCGGATGAACGATGGTCACGAAGAAGCCCCGCGCCCGCAGGTGGTCTGAGCGCAGAAGGTCGCCCATGGTGGAGGCAGGAGCGAAGGGTATCTTGCGCTCGTTAGCTGCCCTATAGAGCTCGTCAACCGTCCACTTGCGCACCTCCTGCTCCAGCAGGGGGCGAAGGGCATCGTAGTTCTGGGCCCGCAGGAGGCGGTTGCTGAAGACCTCCCATTTGGCCCACTCGGGGTTGCCCATCAGCTCTACGAAGCTCTGCCACTGGTGCTCCTCAACGCACAATACGAAGATCCAGCCCCCGTCCTTGCACTGGAAGAAGTCCACAGGGTGGATGGGGCGCTCTCCCCAGCGGACGGCCACCATGCGCATGTAAGGCCAAAAGACATAGGTCATCTCCAACATAGAAGCCACCACCTCCTGGCCCGAGACATCGATGTGTTGGCCACGGCCGGTGCGCAGACGAGCCAGGAGGGCGGCCATCACCACCATGGCCGCTGTGGCGCCTGCCTGGTACTCCGTTTGATAGCCGTAGGCCCGCAGGGGGGGCTCATGGGGATGGCCGGGCCAGCCGTTGATCCAGGCCCACCCGCCGGCGGCCATGACGTTCAGGTCGTAGGCCTTGTAATCCCTATAAGGACCCTCCTGGCCGAAAGGGGAGATGGAGGCCATCACGAGACGGGGGTTTACCTGCGATAGGGACGCATAGTCTAGACCGCGGGGGGCCATCTGCGGAGGTGGGTAATTGTGGATGAGGACGTCGGCCCGGGCCACCAGCTGCTTCAGCAGCTCCTGCCCACGGGGATGGGTGAGGTCCAGGGTTATGCCCTTCTTGTTGCAGTTGAGATAAAGGTAGAGGCCGCTCTTTTCGGGGTGGGGTTCATCGCCGGGGAAGGGGCCGCAGGCACGGGAGAGGTCCCCCTGGGGCTCCTCCACCTTGATGACCTCTGCTCCCATGTCGGCCAGAAGTTTGGCAGCATAGGCTGCTGCAACGAGGTGGCCACATTCGATGACCCGCAGGCTGCTAAGAGGGCCCATGCTCTCTCGCCTCCTATCTGTCACGCCATGTCCGTCTTCTTGGCAGGTCAACCTATATAATAATCGGCGCCCACGGAGGAGATGCCATGGGAAGCTGGAGGCAAGGTCAGAGCCCCGGCTGGCCCTCTTGGCCTGCCGTGGCTATGGGGCTGGCCTTGGTGGTGCTGGGCAACGCCATATCATCCCTCCCCGGAGGTGCGATGGGGAACGAGGGCTGGGCCCTTGTGGGCGTCAAATTGGCCCTTCTAGGACTTGCCTTGGCCTGGGCCCGCAAGGTCGCAGGCCTCGGCCTCCGCGATATAGGGTTGGGGGAAAGGGGATGGTGGCGCCATGGGCTCCTGGGCATAGGCGTGGGTGGCCTAATGGCCGCCCCCATGGCGGCCTATCTTCTCTTCCCTGTGGGCATCCCCGGCGGCCAGGTGGGCTATCAAGGGGAGGAAAGTAAAGGGGTGGGTTCCTTCCTCCTCTGGGCCCTAGTGCGCCAGCCTCTGGCCACGTCCCTCTTCGAGGAGCTGTTGTTCCGAGGCATCCTCCAGGCCTTAGCCATAAGGGCCTGGGGAGCAGTGCGAGGGGTGGCGTGGGTAGCTTTGGCATTCGCCTTTTGGCACCTAGTCATCAACTACCGCACCATCAGGGCCACGGCTGTTGGCGATGCCCCGGCCTTGTTCTGGCCGGCCCAGCTGGCCGCCATGGTGGGGGTGGCGGTGGGCTCCCTCGCCTTAAGCGTCCTTCGGCTGCGGACGGGGGGGCTATCGGCCCCCGTGGGCTTCCATTGGGCAGTGGTGGTGGCCATGCGCGGGGCCCTCCTGGCTGCCTCTTAAATGGTCTTGAGTGTAAGATGGGCTGTATTTATTATAGATGATTGGCGAGGTTATCTCGGCTAGCAATGGTGCTGTCCTGGGAACCGGCAGAGCCGACATATGTGGCGTCTTGTCCTGACGAGTATAGCCCTGGCCCTGTCCTTGGCCCTGGTTTCCTGTGGTGGTGGCGAGCCCTCCTCTGAGATAATCATCGACGGCACCCCCCTCTCTAAACGCCCCTTCCTGGGGGCCATGCTAGCCGAGCCGTGGCCCAAGCCTGACTTCATTCTCACGGACACCTCTGGTCGCCCCTTCTCCTTCCAACAGGAGACCCAAGGATATGTGACCTTCCTCTACTTTGGTTACACATACTGCCCGGACGTCTGTCCTGCCCACATGGCTAACATCGCCTCCGCCCTCCGCAAGCTGCCGGAGGAGGTGCGAGGCCAGGTGAAGGTGGTGATGGTCACTGTGGACCCAGAGAGGGATACGCCTGAGAGGCTGCGCCAGTGGCTGGACCTGTTCAGCCCGTCCTTCATCGGGCTTACGGGTACCCTGGAGGAGATCAACGAGGCAGGGCGGCGAGCCCTCGGCGCTCGTTGGAGTCCCCCGGAGAAGGTGCCCCTGAAGGAGGGGGGCTACAGCGTTAACCACATAGGCTTCGTCATCGCCTATGGGAAGGACAACCTGGCCCGTGTCATCTATCCCTTTGGTGTGAGCGTGGACATGTTTCTGCACGATATTCGTAAGATGCTGGAGGTGCCGCCATGAGGGCATGAGGCCAGCAGGTGCCGGACGATGCTCGAGATGATAAGAGGGTACGTTCATGAAGAGAGGAATGCTCACAGGCCTATTGCTGGTCCTGGCTATGACGTTGGGTGCTTGCGGCGGCGGAGGGGTGAAGCCGGTGGCCAAGATCGGCCCCCTGGAGATATTCGACCCCTGGGCTAGGGTGACCCTAAAGGAGGGGGCAGTATACCTGGCCATCCGCAACACTGGTGATGCCGATGATGTCTTGGTGGCGGCTAGCACCGATGTGGCTCGTGTGGAGTTTCATACCACCATGATGCGTGGTGGTCAGATGGTTATGGAGCCGGTGCAGAGCATACCGGTGAGGGCAGGGGCATGGGCTGCCCTCCAGCCAGGCGGCCTTCACATTATGCTGATAGACCTGAAGCGGGAGCTGCGCCCTGGCGACAGGATCAACTTGGAGCTGCGGTTTGAGAAGGCGGGCACCGTGTCCATCAGCGTGCCCGTGCGCGCCTTAGTCCAGGGCCAGCAGGAGGGTACGTCGCATTCCTGATGCCTGCTGTGCTCCTCACTGGCCCCCCAGGATGCGGCAAGACTACCCTTCTCTTAAGGGTAGTGGAGGCCCTGGGGGTGCCAGCGGGAGGATTTTACACGGAGGAGGTGCGCCGCGCCGGCAAGCGGTGGGGCTTTCGCTTGGTGACCTTGGATGGGCGGGAGGCCCTTCTAGCCTCAGTGGACTTGAAGGGCCCCTGCCGCGTCTCTCGTTATGGGGTATCCCTGGAGGCCGTGGAGGAAGTTGGGGTCGCTGCTGTGTTGGAAGCTGCCCGTCGTGAGCATCTGGTGGTGGTGGACGAGATCGGCAAGATGGAGCTTTTGTCCCTCCGCTTTCGGGAGGCTATCCTCTCTGTCCTCCAGGAAGGGCATCCCGTGCTGGGGACGGTGATGTTGACGCCCCACCCCTTTGCCGATGCCATCAAGGGACGGCCGGACATCCGCCTCTTCCTGGTCACTCGTGAGGGCAGGGAGACGGTGTTCCGTCAGGCCCTGGAGGCGACACGGGATATGCTGCGCTCCCGGCCTCGTTTGACTTGATGGGGAATGTGTCTACATACTTATCGTGAAGCGGTATACGGCTGGAGGGCGATCCGCGGTGGGGGAGCAAGGAGGAGCTGGCAGGGGCGGCTCTGCCACCCGTAGGCAGATCCTGGAGGCCTCTTTACGCCTTTTCTCCCAGAGGGGGTTCACGCGTACCACCGTAAGGGACATCGCTCGTGACGTGGGCATTACCGACGCCGCCATCTATTATCACTTCTCCTCCAAAAGGGAGCTCCTGGAAGCCCTGGTGGAGGAGAAGGGGTTCACAAGCCATCTGCAGAACCTGGAGCAGTTAGCGCCCACGGCACCCTTGAAGGAGTGCTTGGCCATTATGGCCCGGCGGGCGGTGGAGATCATGGATAGCCACCGCGATTTCCTTCGCCTCATAGTCCTGGAAGGGTTGGCCGGGGACGAAGCTATGGGCGATCAATATCGGCGCCTGGTGGATAGGTGGGAGAGGGCCCTCAACCTTGTCCTGGGCCGGTTCCAGGAGCGGGGAGAGCTGGGCGATGCCGACCCCGCTCGTCTATCGCGCCAGATCATCTCCATCATCTTGGGGGCCTTTTTGGACTCTCTCATGGGGCGTTTAGCCCAGGAGGACGCCGAGGAGAGGCGCCGCGCTTTGGCCTCCCTGGTGATGGAAGCTATCGGTGCCCTTCTGGCGGGCCAGCATTGAGAGGTAGGCATTTCGCCTTCCTTGGTGTCGTATGGGCTATGGGCCTGGGGGTGGCCCTGGCGCTGACGGTGCTGGCCGCCCGCACCACTCCCCTTCCTGGCGATGGGGCGGTGTTGCGGTGGCTCCAACGTCAGCCCGTGCCCGGCCAGTGGGCCTCTCAGGCGATAAGGGCCATAACCACCACCCAGGTGGTGTTGGCCACAGGCGGGGTGATGGCCACGGTTTTAGCCATCATGGGGCGGAAGCGGCAGGCCACCGCCCTCTTGTGCCTGCTACTGATCCTGCCCCTCCTGCAGTGGGGGCTGAAGGAGGGGGTGGACAGGCCTCGGCCTGGCCCGCCCTTGGCCGAGCTGCGGGCCTCCTACGCAAGCCCCAGCTTTCCCGCTGGCCACGTCATGAGCCCCACCGCCCTCTATACTTACCTGCTGGGCCTAGCCCTGGGAGGGGTGTGGCCGTGGCCGGTGGGAGGTGTGACCGTGTTGTGGTCTGCCCTCCTCATCCTCCTTTCGGGCCCTCCCAACGTGTGGCTGGGCGTCCACTGGCCTAGCGATGTCCTGGGGGGATGGGCCTGGGGCCTCGTCCTCGCCTTCCCTGCCCTGGCATATGGAATAACAGGTAAGGCGCATCATCTCATGAATGGTTACCTCTTGCCAATGGGGGTGTTGACCGTTAAGCTAGGAGGGGACGGAGGGGGGCCATGCGGATAGCCGTAGCAGCTGATCATGCTGGCTTTCATCTCAAGCAGATCATAGTGGACGAGCTGCAGAGGGAAGGGCACCACGTCCTGGACCTGGGGACCTTTTCCCACGAGTCAGTGGACTATCCTGATTATGCGCGGGCGGTGGGGGAGGCCATACAGCGGGGGGAGGCGGAGCGGGGCATCGTCATCTGCGGCAGCGGCGTGGGGGCCAGCATCGCTGCCAATAAGCTACGGGGCATCCGGGCCGCCGTCTGCCACGACATCTACTCCGCCCGCCAGGGCGTGGAGCACGATGATATGAACGTCCTGTGTCTGGGGTCGCGCGTGGTGGGGCCTGCCCTGGCTGTGGAGCTGGTGCGGGCCTTCGTCAGTGCCCGTTTCAGTGAGGACGAGCGGTACCGCCGCCGTCTGGCCAAGGTTATAGCGCTGGAAGATATATCATGCCAGCGGGGGAGAGTGGGCCCATGATGAACCCTGGCGAGGTGCTGCGTCGTCTGGGCCAGAGCCTGTGGTACGACAACATCCATCGGGGCCTGTTGGAGAGTGGGGAGCTGGAGCGTCTGGTGAGGGATTATGGTATCCGTGGCGTCACCACCAACCCTACCATCTTCGACAAGGCCATAAGCGAGGGCCATCATTATGACCGCCAGATAGTGGCCCTGGCCTCCCAGGGCCTGAGGGACGAGGAGATATACACTGAGCTGGTGGTCCACGACGTGCGCTGGGCGGCGGACGTCCTCAGGCCGGTGTACGAGGCCTCCCATGGCGAGGACGGATACGTCTCAGTGGAGGTATCGCCGGCCCTGGCCTATGATGCCAAGGGCACCGTGGCCGCTGTGGAGGCCCTCTGGCAGCGCATCGACCGCCCCAACGCGATGATCAAGATCCCGGGCACCCGCGAGGGGCTATTAGCGGTAGAGCAGTGCCTGCGGCGGGGCATCAACATCAACGTCACCCTCCTTTTCAGCGTCGCTCGCTACGAGGAGGTGGCCTGGGCCTACATCCGGGCGCAGGAGGCCCGCCTGGCCTCCGGCGAGCCCCTCCAGCGGGTGGCCTCGGTGGCCAGCTTCTTCGTCAGCCGTGTGGACACCTTGGTGGATCAGGAGCTGGAGGCCCGCCGTGGGGAGCTGGGACCAGAGGTGGACTCCTTACTAGGGCAAGCCGGCATCGTCAACGCCAAGATGGCCTATCAGCGTTTCCTGGCCATTCTCTCCCACCCACGGTTCTGCAGGCTGGCCGAGATGGGAGCCAGGCCCCAAAGGCTCCTATGGGCTAGCACCAGCACCAAGAACCCCCGATATTCGGACGTGATGTACTTGGAGGGGCTCATCGGCCCCCATACCGTTAACACCGTCCCCCCAGTAACCCTGGAAGCCTTCTGCGACCATGGCCGAGCGGAGGTCACCCTCACAAAAGGCGTCCAGCAGGCGCGGGCTGTGGTGGAGCGCCTGCGCTCCCTGGGGGTGGACCTGGAAGAGGTGGCCGTGCGCCTGGAGTGCCAGGGGGTGGAGCTTTTCCTGCAGTCTTACCTACACACCCTGGAGTCCTTGGCGAGAAAGCGTCAGCTCTTGCAGTCGGGCGCTGCGGCCCCCTAAGGGAGTCCTGTGGAAGAGCGCGCGGTGGCCATCTCTTGTGGCGACATCACCCTGGAGGGCATGGCGCTCGTCCCACAGGGCCGGCCCCTGGGGGCGGTGGTGGTCTGCCACCCTCACCCCTTGTATGGAGGGGATATGGACAACCATGTGGTGGTGGCCACTTGCCAGGCCTTGGCAGGGGCAGGGATGGTGGCCCTGCGCTTCAACTTCCGGGGGACGGGACGCAGCGGTGGCGTTCACCAGCAGGGGGTGGGGGAGCAGGAGGACGTGCTGGCGGCAGCAGATGTGGCCCAGCGCCTGACGGAGGGGGCGCCGCTGGGGCTTGCCGGCTATTCCTTCGGAGCAGCGGTGGCTGCAGCAGCTGCTCCCCGCCTGCAGGGGCTGAAGGCCCTGGCCCTCATCTCCCCGCCGGCAGGTATGGTGGATGTGGCATCCCTGGTGGCCCTAGGTTTGCCTGTCCTCATCATGGTGGGGGAGAGGGACCCTTTTGCTCCTCCCCGGGCGCTAGAGGTGTGGGCGCGGGAGCTGGGGGAGAGGTGTGAACTGGTGGTAGTGCCCGGGGCCGATCACTTTTGGGCGTTAGGGTTTGCCCCCCATGCTGCCCGCTTGGCCGCCTTCATGCGACGGTGCCTGACGGGCGCCGCCAGGCCATGACCTCTTGGGCCAGGCGGTGGGCATGGTAGGATGAGCGGACCAAGGGGCCGCATGCGGCAGCGGCGAAGCCCATGGAAAGGGCCTCCTGACGAAGGGACTCGAACTCCTCAGGGGTGTAGTAGCGGGACACTGGCAGGTGCCGGTTATGGAGGGTGGGACGCAGGTATTGGCCGATGGTGACGATGTCCACCCCTACCTGCCTTAGGTCATGTAGGACCTGGCGCAGCTCTGACCACGTCTCCCCCAGGCCCACCATGAGTCCGGACTTGGTCACCAAGTCGGGGGCCATGGCCTTGGCCCGCCGCAAAAGCTCCAGGGAGCGTTCGTACCGGGCCCCAGGACGTACGCGGGCGTAGAGGCGGGGCACCGTCTCCACGTTATGCCCTAGGACGTCGGGCCTGGCCTTGACTACTGTGGCCAGCGCTTCCCAAGAGCCGCGGAAGTCTGGCACCAGCACCTCCACCTGGCATTCTGGCACGAGGGCGTGGCACTCCTCGATGCAGGCGGCGAAGGCGGAGGCCCCGCCATCGGGGAGGTCGTCACGGGTGACGGAGGTGATGACCACATGTCGGAGCCCTAAGCGGCGGGTGGCCTCCGCCACCCGCTTGGCCTCCAGCAGGTCCAGGGCCTGGGGCCGGCCATGGACCACGGCGCAGAAAGAGCACCGCCTAGTGCACACGTCGCCCAGGATCATGAAGGTGGCCGTTCCTTCGCTCCAGCACTGGAAGATGTTGGGGCAACGTGCCTCCTCACACACCGTGTGCAACCCCAGGCGTCGCATCAGAGCTTTGAGGTGCAGGAACTGGGGGCCCATGGTGGCCTGCACCTTGAACCAAGGCGGCTTCCTTTCGGGACGTCCCTGCATGGTCTCCTCAGAGGAGGATGCTGGAGCCGTGGGCCATGCGCACTACCTCGCCCAGGGTCTCAGCGATGGAGGGATGGGGATGGACCACCTGCGCCCACTGCTGGATGGGGATGTCCGCCTCCATGGCCAGGGCGGCCTCGCCGATGAGCTCCTCTGCCTGGGGGCCCAGGATATGCACGCCTAATACTCGTCCTGTGTCCACATCGTATATCAGCTTTATGAACCCCTCCTGCTCCCCGCGCAGGGCGGCCATGGCGTTGATGCGCAACGAGAGGCGCCTGGCGCGCACCCGCAGGCCGGTGTGGAGGGCCTCATCCATAGTGAGGCCCACCGCGGCTGCCTGGGGGCGCGTGTAGACCACGCGGGGGATGCGGCGGCGATCCAAGGGCTTCTGACGCAGGCCGAGCATATTGGCTACTGCTGCTGTCGCCTCTGCTGCCGCCTTGTGGGCCAGCAGGGGTCCCCCTGCCACATCGCCGATGGCGTAAACGCCTTCCTGGGCCGTGCGTAGCCCTTCATCCACAGCGATGAAGCCATCCCTCACCTCCACAGCGGTGGACTCCAGGCCCAGATCCTCCACGTTGCCCACTCGCCCCACAGCCACTAGGACATGTCCGGCCTGGAGGCGCCTTCGCACCCCCTCTATCTCCACCGTGAGCTCTACTTCTTCTTTCAGGAAAGTGGCCTCCGGCACGAGGGTGGCGCCGGTGATGACCTGTGCACCCCTCCGCTCTAAGGCTCGTCTCAGCCCGTGAGATACCTCTTCGTCCTCAGAGGGTAGGAGGCGGGGCATAGCCTCCACCACTGTCACTCGCGCTCCCATGTCCAAGAAGAGGGAGGCGAACTCCAGCCCCACCGCCCCACCCCCAACAATGAGGAGATCAGATGGGGGCGAGGGGAGGGATAAGAGGTGGTCGCTGGTGAGGATGTGGCGCCCATCGGTGGGGAGGCCTGGGAGCTGGCGTGGCCGGGATCCGGTGGCCAAAACGATCCACCTCCCCTCCACTTGGTGCCCGTCGCTAAGGGCCACGCGCGTTGGCCCTAGCAGGCGGGCTCTGGCCCTGGCCACGGGCACGCGGTGCTTCTCCAGCAGGCGTAGGAGATTGCGGTGGGCCTGGGCCACCGCCCGCTCCTTGGCTTGTTGGAGGTGGTCCCATATTCCAGGGGGCGGGTCGCAGAGGAACCCCCAGCGTTGAGCGGCGGCAAGGGCGCCAGCCCCCTCCAGCAGGGCCTTGGTGGGTATGCATCCCCGGTGGAGGCAGACGCCCCCCACCTCCCCTTCCTCCACCAGCAGGGGGCGTAAGCCGTGACGGATGGCAGAGATGGCTGCCGTATAGCCGGCCACCCCACCGCCAATGACCACTAGGTCGAAGGAACCCTCCACCATGGGCCCAGGGCCCATGGTATCACGGGCCGGCCCTCAGGTGAGCTCTTGCAGCCACTGGCGATAGGTAGCCAGGTTGGACTCCACGGATATGTCGGCCAGGGCGGGAGGCCGCTCTGCTGAGATGCCCAAGGCCTCCGCCATGGTGGGGGCCGACTCATCGATGAGCAGGAGGCCCGTCACCTCCCGACCCATCTTGGCCGCTGCCTCGATGAGGCGTAAGGCCATGAGGGCGGCCTCCGGGTCGGTGGGGTCGTAGTCGGCGGGCAGGCGCTTCCTCTCCTCCTCGGTGAACACCTGGTCCCGCATGCGCTCCCACGCCTCTTTGATGTCCAGCACGTAGTTGAGGCGGTACCAGTCGACGATGGCTCCGCTGCCTCGGTAGCCCGGCTCCCGGTGGTAAGTGACGCATGGGGAGAAGACGTCCACCAGGGCGAACCCCTTAGTGAGGATGGCCTGACGCATGAGCTGGGCCAGCTCCTTCTTCTTCCAGGAGACGCCCCTCGCCACGAAGGCGGCCCCCGCAGCGATGGCCAGCTTAAGGGGGTTAACGGGGCGGATGGCCTTGCCATAGGGGGTGGAGCTGGTCTTGAGGCCCAGGTGGCCGGTGGGAGAGGCCTGTCCCTTGGTGAGCCCGTAGACCTGGTTGTTCATGACCACCAGGGTCATGTTGACGTTCTTGATGCAGGCGTGAACGAAGTGCTCCATGCCGATGCCGTAGGTGTCGCCATCGCCACCGAAGTCCACGATGACCAGCTGGGGGTTGGCCAGGGCCAGCCCCATGGCCACGGGGATGGAGCGCCCATGCTGGCCATGATAGGCGTTGACCCGTAGCATCTCCGGCTCCTTGCTGGAGCAGCCGATGCCCGAGACCACGAACACCCTCTCCAGAGGGATGCCCAGCTGGTTGACCACCTCAAGGAGCACCTCTTTGAAAGCAGCGGTGACGCCGAAGTCGCCGCAGCCGCTGCACCACCACGCACCGGGGCCGGTGATGTCGGCCTGATCTATGGGACGGGCGATGGTCTCGATAGTCATGCCTTCCCCTCCTTCATAGCTGCAATGATATAGCCTGGGGTTATGGGCCGGCCGTCGTAGCGCACTATGGACCGGAGCTTACGGGGCATGGGGCCTGTGGCCTCCCTCTGCACGAGACCCCGCAGCTGGGCCCCCGCCGAGTGTTCCACCACATACACCACGCGGCAAGACTCCACAAACTTCCTCACCTCCCGGCTGGGGAAGGGCCAGAGGGTGCGCAGGGCCATGAGCTTGGCCGGGCGCCCCTGGGCCAGGAGCCGCTGCACCACCTCCACTGCCGGCCCCCATATGGAGGAGTAGCCTATAAGCCCGATGCTGGCCTCGGGGTGTCCCACCACCCTCGGCGGGGGCAGCTCTGGGTCGCGCCTTATGAGGGCGATGCGCTTCAGCACCCTTTTCTCCACCATGGCCCGCCGCATGGCTATCTCCTCGGTGATATATCCCTCTTCGTTGTGCTCGTTGCTGTTGTAGTAGATGGTGGTGATGCCCGGCGTCCCAGGGACGGCCCTGGGGGAGATGCCGTCCCGCGTGAGGCGGTACCGATGGTAGGCTCCGTTGCTCCGGTGCCCCGTCCAGGGCGCGATGAGCTGGCCACGGTCGATGGTGAAGCGGGCGGGGTCCAGGGGGGGCGTGGTGAAGTAGGACTGGGCAAAAACCTGGTCGTAGATGACGAACACTGGGCACTGGTAGCGCTCCGCCAGGTTGAAGGCTGTGCCCATGAGGTAGAAGGCATCCTCCGGGTCGGTGGGCGACAGGACGATGCGAGCGAAGTCGCCATGGCCACCGAAGATGGTCTCGTTGAGGTCCTCCTGCCCCACCTTGGTGGGCAGGCCTGTGGCCGGCCCGCCCCTCTGTGATACGACGATGACTATGGGCGTCTCCGCCATGCCGGCAGCCGATATGGCCTCCTGCATGAGGGAGAAGCCAGGCCCAGCGGTGGCCGTCATGGCGCGGCAGCCAGCGACGCTGGCGCCGATGACGTGGTGGACGGCAGCCATCTCGCTATCGGCCTGCACTACCACTCCCCCGATCTTGGGGAGCTTTTCGGCCATATACTCCAAGACCTCGGAGGCGGGGGTGATGGGATACCCAGCGTAGAAACGGCATCCAGCTACGATGGACCCTAGGGCCACCGCCTCGTTGCCCATGATGAGCTGGCGTTCTCCGGCCTTGAGGGTTCCCACGGGCAGGGCCAGGTCCGGTGCACGCCACCCATTCTCTTGGGCATAGCGATGCCCCAGGTAGAGGGCTTCCAGGTTGATGGCCAGGAGCTCGTTTTGGAAGAGGCGCCGGAACCGCCCCTCTAGCACAGAGAGAGGTATGGCCATGAGGTAAGCCAAGGCGCCCACAGCGATGGTGCTGCGCACGATATAGTTCTTGAACTGGTCCTTGGCCATCTGGCCAAAGGGGGCGCCAAAGACGTGCAGAGCCCTGGCCTCCTGTAGGTGGGCCACCAAATCCTCCCGTATCTCGTGGCCGGTGTTGGGGTACTCCAGCCTGGGCGACGAGTCGTAGATGAGGACCCCCCCCGCCCGCAGTCGCTCCACGGGCGGCACCCTGCCCTCGTGAGTCCAGTCCTCCAGCGCCCCCGCATCGAAGGCTATCAGCACGTCGAACAAGTCGTCGGGCCCATATATGGGGGCGTCGGCAGCCCGCAGGCCGAAGGCGCTATCCCTGGTCTGGATGTTGGAATAGACCTCGTCCCGCCAGACGAAGACCCAGGCCCCCATATCCTTCAGGGCCTGACCTAACAACTGGACGGAGGTGTTGGTACCATCCCCCGCCCGCCCAGCGCCACATACCTGCAACGACCACATAACGCCCCCTTATCCCTTATCAGGCTAACATCGATGTCTTCTATTTCTGCTATGCGCCTCTTCAATTCAAGATTGAAGCTCAAAGGGGGTGTTGGGTCAAGGGAGGGAGGTTACAGGGATGTTAAGAGGTAGTAAACTGGGGGCGATGGACTTTCGTTTGAGCCCAGCCCAGCGGGCCCTCAAGGAGGAGGTGTGCCGCTGGCTGGCCCAGGAGACGGGGGCCAGCCACGATACCGACCCGGTGCCTGTTCCACCGGGCTATCTCCATCACCGGGATTTGGAACGCAAGATGGGGGAGCGGGGGTGGCTGGCTGTCAGCTGGCCCCCCGAGTATGGGGGCCAGGGGCGTCCCGTCCTGGACCAGTTCTTGGTGGAGGAGGAGATGGCCCTCCATGGGGCCCCTGCCAGCGATGCTCTAGGCCGCACCATCATCGCCCCCATGATCATGGCCTTTGGTAGCGAGGAGCAGAAGAGGCGGCACCTGCCGGCCATGGCCCGTGGTGAGGAGGTGTGGTGCCTGGGGTATACGGAGCCGGAGGCCGGATCCGACCTGGCCTCCGCCCAGACCCGCGCCGAGGCCCACGGCGATGTTTATCGCATCTATGGGCGCAAGGTATACACCAGCGGGGCCGAGGATGCCGATTACTGCCTTCTGGTGGCCAGGACCGATCCCGATGCCCCCAAGCACCGGGGCATCTCCCTCCTCCTGGTGCCCATGCGCGTACCAGGGGTCACTGTGCGCCCCCTCTACAACCTTCTGGGCCTTCACTGGTTCAACGAGGTGATCTTCGATGGGGTGGAGGTGCCCAAGCAGGCCTGCCTTGGGGAGGAGAACAGGGGGTGGCAGATCCTCACCTCCGCCCTAGGGGTAGAGCGCATCACCGTCTACCGCGTCTTTCTGCACTGGCGCCTCTTTCGGGGGCTGCTGCGGTGGGTCAGAGGGCGCGATCTGGGCCCCCGGCGGGCCTTGGTCCGTCAGCGGCTGGCCGACCTGGCCATCGGTTTCGAGATAGCTAGGCTACTCCTTTACAGGGCTGTCGATAGCTATGCCCGGGGGGATGACTTTCGGGCGAAGGCGGCCATGGTCAAGCTCTTCAACTCCGAGCTGGCCCAGAGGCTTTACCAGGTGGCGGTGGGGCTCCTGGGGCCCTATGGGGCCCTCAGGGAGGGGTCGCCGTGGGCTGTATGGTCGGGGGCAGTGGCCCACGGTTACCTCTCGGCGGTGCAGGAGACCATCGGGGCGGGCACCTCGGAGGTCCAGCGTGACCTCATCGCCCTGCGGGGCCTGGGCCTGCCCAGGGGCTAAGGGGCTAGGCCTCCAGCCGTCGCTTCAGCCGCTCCAGGGACGTCTCCATGTCGTTTTGGAAGACGCGGTGGAGGAAGAGGGCGTCCAGGATACGGCCCAGCATGCCCATGGGGGGCGCATACTCCACTACCCACTCCAGCCTGGTGACATCCCCCGATTGGGGGATGATGAAGAACCGCTCCCGCAGCGCCAGCTCCCCTTCCCGGACTTGGCGCGCATAGGTCTCGTTCTGGCGGGACTCGCTCACCACCGTCTCCAGGAGGTAGGAACGGGGCCCCACCTTGAAGAGCCACCGTTGGACGCTGCCTTGGCTGATGCCATCGCCCTCCAGCAGCTCCGCCTCCCGCCAGGGTAGGGCCCACTCCACCTGCTTGGCCGGGTCTGCCACTTCGGCAAACACCCGTGCTGGTGGAGCCTCGATATCGATGTGCTTGCGGATCTTGGGCATGGCGTCCTCCAGCAGGTCGTTGCCAAGAGGGGAGGCTAAGGCCCTGCCGTCTCCCTGTCAAGGCCCGTCCTTGCCCAGTAGAGGACACGGGCTATAATAAAAGACGCAGGGCCGGAGTGGCGGAACAGGTAGACGCGGCAGACTCAAAATCTGCTGAGGGGCCGCCCTCGTGCCGGTTCGAGTCCGGCCTCCGGCACCAAGAGGGGACGGCTAATCCGGGCTGCGGAGTGGTGTAACGGTAGCACAGGGGACTTTGGATCCCTTGGTCCAGGTTCGAATCCTGGCTCCGCAGCCAGCTCGTATGTGCTCCCCGGTAGCTCAATGGTAGAGCGGGCGGCTGTTAACCGCCAGGTTGCAGGTTCGAG
>Ga0197143_1000446_pt1 | contig 46360 bp, 47 predicted proteins | sample GBS70_MetaG_FD_148603 | JGI IMG/M metagenome (GOLD analysis project Ga0197143, IMG submission 148603) | Sediment microbial communities from Great Boiling Springs, Gerlach, Nevada, United States - GBS 70_MetaG | ecosystem: Environmental > Aquatic > Thermal springs > Hot (42-90C) > Sediment... | reverse complement strand
GGCATGTCGCCCGAGAAGGCTTTGGAGGCACTCACACTGGCAGGCGCCCGTATGTTAGACTTGGCCGACCGGATTGGCTCACTGGATCCCGGTAAAGATGCCGATTTTATCGTGCTGTCTGGCGATCCGCTGAGCCTCTACACCCAAGTGGAGCAGACTTGGGTGGAGGGGCAGAAGATGTTTGACCGTTCCGATCCAGAGGATCGCAAGTATGCAGTCGGTGGAACCGGTGTGTTTGACGACGGCGATGTTTTCGTTCATGAAGGTCACTGAAAACAAGAGACGTTGCCATATGAAAGCCTGGAGCTTTTTGCTTGCGTTGAGTCTGCTGGCCTCGTCAGTGCAGGCGCAGCTGGCCGTTCGAGCCGACACGCTCTACACGATGGCCGGTGCCCCAATCGAAAACGGTGTGGTGCTTATCCGTAACGGGAAAATCGAACAAGTAGGGGCAGCGCAAACGATTCGCATTCCGGAGGGATATCGGTTGCTTGAGGCCTCAGTGGTAACGCCAGGACTTATTGATGCGCACAGCGTAGTGGGGCTAGCTGGTATCTTGAATTACAACCATGATCAGGATCAACTAGATACGTCTGATCCCATCCAGCCAGAGTTGCGGGCCATCGACGCGTACAACGCGCGTGAGAAACTGGTTGAATGGGTGCGCAGCTTTGGCGTGACCACCCTGCACACCGGGCATGGTCCGGGCGCGGTCATCAGCGGCCAGACCATGCTGGTCAAAACGCGGGGCGAGACCGTAGAAACAGCACTTATCGATTCGGTAGCGGCGGTGGCCGCTACGCTGGGGCCCATGGTCGAGCGCTACTTCCGTAGTCCGGGCACACGGGCCAAGGCCGTAGCCATGCTGCGGGCTGAACTGCTCAAGGCACAGGCTTATCGACGCAAGCTTCAGGATGCAGATTCGGCGCGGCGACCAGAGCCGGACCTGGGAATGGAAATGCTTGTGCGTGTGCTGGACGGTCAAATTCCCCTATTGATTACGGCGCAGCAGGTGCCTGAAATCATGGCGGCGTTGCGGCTGCAGCGAGAATTTGGCTTTCGGTTGATTCTAGACGGCGCTGCTGAAGCCTACTTGGTGCTTGACGAAATCAAGCAGGCGGGCGTTCCTGTGATCTTGCATCCGACGATGGTGCGGCCGCGCGGTGAGACGGTCAATGCAACCCTGGAGACGGCTGCCCGGCTGCACGAAGCGGGCATTCCTTTCGCCTTCCAGAGTGGCTTTGAAAGTTACGTGCCCAAGACCCGGGTGGTGCTTTTCGAAGCGGCGATGGCCGTGGCTAACGGGCTGCCCCGCATGGCCGCTTTAGAAGCGCTGACGATCCAGGCCGCCCGGCTACTGGGGATCGACGGCCGAGTAGGCTCGCTGGAGCCTGGAAAAGACGCCGATTTGGTCTTGTTTGACGGCGATCCCTTCGAGTACACCACCCACGTGTGTGGCGTGATCATTGAAGGTGAACTTGTTCACGAAACCTGTCGGTAAGTATGCGGGCGCTGGTACTCTATCACGAAAACGGTTCGGTTCAGCCACGCATTGAGACGCTTCAGGAAGATCTTCTTCCGGAAGGTGATGTACTGCTGGAGGTGCACTACTCCAGCCTGAACTATAAAGACGCCTTGGCCGTTACCGGCAAAGGGAAGATTGTTCGGGGCGCCTATCCGTTTGTACCCGGAATTGATCTAGTGGGCACGGTGTTGGATGCCAAGCATCCGGACGTGAAGCCTGGGCAAACGGTTATTGTAACCGGTTGGGGTATTGGTGAGGAACGCTGGGGAGGATATGCTACGCGGGCGCGCGTGCGTAGTGAATGGATTGTTCCCCTACCGCGTAGGCTAACGCCGCTAGAAGCGATGGCTATTGGTACGGCTGGGCTTACCGCTATGCTGGCCGTTATAGCCCTGGAAGCCCATGGATTGACGCCAGACCAAGGCGAGGTCGTTGTCACAGGAGCCAGCGGAGGAGTTGGAAGTTTGGCTGTGGCTATTCTGGCCCACTTGGGCTATGATGTAGTGGCTTCAACGGGCAAACCGCAAGCGCACGCTATGCTGCAGGCTTTGGGTGCTGCACGCGTAATCGACCGTCAAGAGTTGGGGCAAGGACCGCGTCGGCCGTTGGATCACGGGCAATGGGCTGCAGCGATTGACACCGTAGGAGGACCTACGCTAGCGGCTATTTTAAGCCAACTTCGACGGCACGCTAGCGTTGCTGCCTGTGGCCTGGCGCATAGTGCAGAATTCCAAACGACGGTTTTCCCGTTTATCTTACGGGGGGTCAATTTGCTGGGTATTGACTCCAACACCTGCCCTCAAGACCTTCGGCGGCGTGCCTGGCATCGCCTAACGCATGACCTTCCTAAAGACGCTTTGCATCGCATCACGCGGGTAGTAACCCTTGACGACGTACCGGCACTCAGTGAAGCCATGCTGGCAGGCCGGACCCAAGGGCGGCTGGTTGTAGATGTTCAGGCTACATCGTGACCCGTTCCTTCTGGCATCGGCAGCATCAAGCACCTGACCGCTGGGCCGACGTGGCCATTGTCGGTGGCGGGGTGGTCGGATGTGCAGTAGCTTTTTGGCTTCACCGGCTGCGTCCGCGCCTGCGGCTGGTCATCTTGGAAGCTACTTCGCTGGCTGACGGCGCCAGTGGTCGAAATGCTGGTTTTATTTTGCCTGGTGCTACCGCCGACTTTTTAAAGGACTGTCAGCGCTACGGCGTCTCCCGTGCTCGCCAGCTCTGGCATTTTACGCGCCAAAACCGAGAAGCCTTACTGCAGGAGCTCGATCCTCAACGCTTCAACTGGGAAGGTAGTGGTGCGCTGCTGGTGGCAGGTTCGGCCGAGGAAGAAAAACGATTACACGAAGGGGCAGCACACTTGCGCAGTGAAGGGGTGCCTGCAGCTTTTTTGCCCGCAGCTGAAATCAACCGGCGTCTGCAAGCGAAAGGTTTTCGTGGGGGTATGTTTTTGCCTGAGGCCGGATGCTTGGATCCGGTTGCCCTTGTGCATTACTTGGCTGCCTGTAGCGAAGCACTGGTGCTCACGCATCAGCCGGTCGTTGCTTTGGTTCCACAGCAAACTTGCATACGCCTGGAGACCCCCTATGGGGCCGTTGAGGCAGGCCAGGTGGTGCTGGCTTTGAATGCTTATCTGCCGCGCCTGTTGCCCGAGACGGCTGCTTATGTACAGCCCGTGCGTGCACAGATGCTGGCTACGCTGCCAGCTGCGCACCGCTGGATTAACAGTCCACTCTACACGCACGATGGATTTTTCTACGTGCGCCAGCTTTTTAGTGGCCATGTGCTGGTTGGAGGCGCACGGCACTTGCACCTAGAGGAGGAGGTCGGTTATGTGGACACCACTACAGAGTCCCTACAGAAGGATCTAGAGCGCTACCTGCACGCCTATTTTCCTCAAACCCGTACGCTTTCGGTCATGTGCCGCTGGAGTGGCACAATGGGTTTTTCTCCAGATGGGCTACCGGTAATTGGCAACCTTGCTGGGATGGAGGGGAGTTATTGGGTGGGAGGCTTCAGTGGTCATGGCATGGGCTATGCTTTTCGGATCGGGCGCTTGTTAGCAGAACTGGTGTTGGATTACCCTAATCCTGAGGGGTATACCCTGTTTGCTCCAGAAAATCGTCCCACCTTTACCTCAGCGGAGGCTTCGACTGCGCGTTGATCAATACCAGATTTGGCCTTCCTCAGGATCTCCTACGGCGGCTGCCTGGTGATGGACGTAGCGCCAGGCAGTCCACCATGCCAAGAGCGCATCTACGTCGTGCCAGCTTGTCAAGGGTTCGGCGCAGGGAAGCGGGAGCAAGGCGAACAGGTCCTGGGCAAAAGCCTCAGGATTGTCATGGCGATAGCGTACCTGCAGGCTTTCTGGAAGGCGGCGTGTGGCGACCAGACGGGGAAAAGTTTCTAAGACTGTACAGCCTTTCTGACGTAGGCGATAGGCAAACGCAATGGCCCGCGCGGTAAGTCCACCTAAAAAGAGCGGCGACATGGCGCCTGCCTGCCGATCGGCAATGCGAAAGAAAAAGTCGGGCTCGTCTTTTTCAGGAAGTTGAATGTAGGCGCGAGGTAGGCTGAGTGGAGCATCAATTGCCAGAAGACGAGGCGGACTAGGCAAAAGGAGCTTGTCTAGCCAGGTATCTGCATCGGTTTGACGTGGGCAGGCGCGTAAGTGTAGCCGTCCGTCACGGCCATTCCAAACCAGAACGGTTGTGCCTGCCGTGCGTGCGCCAAAATCAAGGCCACAGAAGCTCTCTGAAGAGGGTGCAGGCATTGTCCTACAAGTAAAGTTGGGCGTGCTGTAACCGATATAAAGTAAAAACTGCTAGGGAGTTTGTTGTACTGTATATGGAAGCACGTATACGTCTTTCGGAAGCACCCCAAGCTTTTTTACAAGAATTGCTACGCATCGTACAGCACTTGCAGGAACGGTTGGCGCAAGCCAGCGCAGCAAATGAAACGTCACCACAGGCCTTACCTGCAGCAACGCGGCAGTTGCAAGTAGCAGATCCGGACTGGATAGCTTCGCTGTTGGAGGTGCAAAGTGCATTCCCGGGCAAGCTGCTTATCTTAGAGGCACGACATGCCCATCCGGTGTGGGAGCGCGTTGTGCAGCTTCGGCAAGCAGATCCCCTGCTACAGATCCCGCTGCTTGTTGTACTGCCTACGGATGATCCACAAGAAATTACGCGGGCCTATCAGTTAGGCGCCGATGCCTGTTTGGTCCGTCCTGTACAGCCAGCTCAACTTTTGGGAGTAGCCTTGTATCTGCTGCGTAAAAGTCAGCGGCAGGCAGCTTGATCGCTTAGGCTTCCAAATACGTTGAGCCGCGGAAGATCTGCCGGTAAAGCTCCAGCACTTCTACCCCTTCACGAGGTCGAACCGCGCCCGTGCGCACTTTTTCCTGAATTAGGCGGTTCATGCGCCGCTCTAAGTCGTTAGGATAGTATTGCACCTGAGCCAGCTGTTCTTGGACCGTTGCCCCTGGGAGGATCAACTCTAGATAGAAGTTGCCAGGCTCATCTTCGTCGGCGTACACGTGAGCCTCGGTGACGCGACCAAACAAATTGTGCTGATCTCCCATGATGTCTTGGTAGGCACCCATTAAGAAGAAGCCTAGGTAGTAGGGCTCGTTAGGCCGTAGGGGGTGCAGCTCGAGCGTGTGCTTTTGGCCGACCGGCGTGACAAAGTCGCTTACTTGACCATCGGAATCGCAGGTCAAGTCAACCAAAATGCCCTGCCGTGTAGGAGGTTCATTCAGTCGATGAATCGGCATGATGGGGAAGTGCTGGCCAATTGCCCAGTGGTCGATCAGCGAGCGGAAGACCGAGAAGTTGCACAGGTAATGGTCTGCCAACTCGATGGTGAGCTGGTGTAGGGGTTGGGGTAGTTCCCAGGAAGGCGTTCGCTGCTCGGCCAGGCAGGCTTGAATTCGACTGCAGGCCATCCAGTAGAGCTGTTCGGCAAAGGCTTTTTGTTCTAAAGAAAGGCGGCCCTCCCGGAAGTGCTGGTTGATCGTCTCCCGCAAAGCTTGCGCATGCTGGTAAGCTTCCAGCGGTGTCGTTTCCGGCAGGGATTCGGTCAGTTGCCAAAGGGCCTTGAGTTCGGCCGGTAAGGTACCGTTACGTTGCGTTTTGAGTAAGGCCACACGAGGCTTAGAGCGCATGCCGAGCACTTCGGTCACAAACACCGAATGATAAGCAGTGAGTGCTCGACCGCTTTCGGAGATCACCACCGGCGGTGGAACACCTTCCTCATCGCAGACGCGGCGCAGGGTAGAAATGATGACGCGGGCGTATTCTTCCAGCGTGTAGTCAATGCTGCCTGGTGCTTGTGGATTACCAGCCTCGTAGGTGACCCCCAGGCCGCCGCCAATGTCCAGGTAAGTAATCGAAAAGCCTCGCTGGCGCAAGCGGGCGTAGATGCGGGCTGCTTCAGTTACAGCTTCACGAATATGGGTCAGTGAGGCAATTTGGCTTCCCAAGTGAAAATGCAACAATTGAAGCGAAAGCCCTGAGCGCGTGTCCGCCACACGGTCCAGTAAGCCCAGCAGTTCCGACAGCGACAGGCCAAACTTAGAGGTTTCGCCACCCGATTCAGCCCAAAGACCGGCACCCGTGGCTGAAAGGCGCAGTCGGACACCAAAGATCACAGGCGTGCTGGCGCGCGGTAGTAAGCGATCCTGGAGTACTTCCAGAAGCAACTCAAACTCTTCCATGCGTTCCAGCACGGGAATTACCCGCTTGCCGAGGCCTTGGCCGGCCAGAATGAGCTGCATCATTGCACGGTCTTTACAACCGTTGCAAATAAGCAGCATATCGTCACGCTCCAGGTAAGGCAGAGCAGCCAGCAACTCGGGCTTGGAGCCGCATTCCAACCCGAAAGAGAAAGGTTGGCCTGCCTCTAGAATTTCTTCCACTACCTCCCGGAGCTGATTAACTTTGATCGGATAAACGCCTTGGTAGACGTTGGCATATCCGACTTCGGCAATTGCACGGCGGAAGGCCCGGTTAAGCTGCACGACGCGCGTGCGAAGTAGATCCTGAAAGCGGATCAAAAGGGGTGGATGGATTCCTTGGCGGCGCAGTCGCGAAACAACTTCAAACAGGTCGATGGACGGTCCGCCCAGCCCCTGAGGACGTACGGCGACATGTCCTGCTTCGTTTACGTGGAAATATCCGGCACCCCATGCCGGCACATGATAGAGAGCTTCGGCCTGCTCGACCGTCCAAACAGCAGAGGCTACAGCCGGATGCGCAGGAGCTTCTTCCAAGGGAAGCGTGGCGGTTAGCGCGTTCAACAACTCTTGTCCAGAAAGATCGGCGTTCCCAACGCCAGAAGTATAAGGGAGTTTCAGCATCTGGCCGATTGTAATATTTTTAAAACAGCACCGAGCTTGTTGCTATATCGGGCGGCTGTACCTGCTGCTGCAGACGAATCCCCTCAGACGAGAAGCCAAACAGATCATCAGGCGAAAAAATGCGCCGAAAATCAGCCGGCGTAAAAAATGGCGCTAACTTTTGGGCAAACTCATCCAGTCGGCGCAGATAGTAGGCTGTGTTTTCGTCGGGATGGGCAGGATCCCAGTCTTCGGCTAGACGACAAGCAGTAAAAGCGGCGACGTTGGGGGCCGTGCCGGTAATGTAATAACTAATGCGATCCCCTTTGCGCGGCGGTTGGCCTGTTCGCTGTTGCCGAATCAGGGCCAGTTCATACGCCGCTGCACGGGGGCGTCGACCTGCTTCTACGTCGGCCAGATAGTGTTCTAGGGTGTCTTTGAGGGTTTCTGTACGGGCAAAATCGTAGACGCTACGCCACTGGTGCTGTAAGATGCGCTCGCGGTAGCGCAGGTAAAGCGCGTGCAAGCCTGCAAAGTCTTCCCGGAGCAGCAAGGCAACGGCTTCACGAATGAACTGGCGCCCAAAGCGCTCCAGTGAACGTGAAATCAGCGAGGCGCCTTTAAACTTGAGTGTTCCATCGTAGCCCAGCAGGGCGTAGTTCTTCTTTTTATAAGAGAGCATTTTGGAAAAACGCCCTTCAAAACCTATGCGGATTCCTGGAGGGAGGGCTTGACCGATTTGCATCACAAAGGCGCGTTCGGCTACTTCCCCTTGCACTTGTGGCGGTGGGACAAAGAACACGCCGTCGGTATCGACTTCGATGACCTGGCCGCCAGCCTTGTGGATGTGCTGGATAAGCTGGCGCAAGAGCTGTTGACCTGTAGCGGCCACACGATCAGCCGCCTCGAAGTCGTTAAACACCGCCAGTGAAAAGCCCAGCATCCCATAAAACGAATTGATGAGCACTTTGTAAGAGTTCTGGCGGGCATCTAATTCGCGACGGAGCGTTTCTGAAGTCGTTTCGCGCATTTGGCGTTTAGCCTCTAGCCGCAGCTCCGTCAAGCGCCAAAGTAACTGCTGAAACAGGCCCAGCTCATCGCTTCGCGGCTGGATACCGTAATGCAACATAATCGAAGGATAGAGGCTTTCGACATCGATGTACACTACAGGCCCTATAACGCCTGTCACGAATACGTCCGTGTAGCCTCCCTGCGTTTGGCTTCCCCACTGCGGACAGGGGATGCTATGGCGGCGGCGCAGGTATTCACGAACCATTAGGGCTTCGATTTTAGTAGCAGGACCGGTTCGGGCTACCTGGCCGTAGGGCATGGGCACCATCTGGGTTAAATAGAAAGCCGAACCGGAAAGTAAGCGGGCCAGGCGTTCCGTTTCTACCACATCGTCCCGTACATAGGCACGCACCCGATCCGGATCTTCATACCAGACGCGCGTCAGGTCGGTGCCTTCAATGTAAGTGCGCCCAGGAGCTGCTAATCCAAAGTAGCGTGCAACGGTTTTGAGCGTGTAGTCGGGTAGATCTCGCTTAAAGACGTCGAAAGCCAGCACCTGAAAGTATACGTCGATGACGTGTCGACCGGCAATTTCGAACGCAGTATAGTCGACCGTGCGTTCGGCAAAACGTATGCTGGCCGGGAAGGTCCGCGGCGTGCTGCCATCACGGCCAAAGGCCATAGGGATGCCGTAGCGTGCAAAGCGGCGGGCTAAGTAAGGCAAATCAAAGGCCAGCAGGTTATAGCCCTCCAGCACATCGGGATCGCGCTCTTGCAAAAGGTCGACCAGCTTGCGCAGCAGAGCCGCTTCAGAACCTGTTTCGCGCACATCCAGCACCTGATGCCAGCCCCGATTATCGTGCAGGGCGATAAGTACTACCTGGTCTTCTGGCCGGTCAGGATGAGGGAAACCTGAAGCTGCCAGAACCTCAATATCGAGCTGCATCCGGTGCAGGTCATCGAGCGTCATGCCCTTGAAACAGGTACGACCTGACTGCATCAGGTACTGCTGGGCAGGATTGCTGACCTGATAGACCGGAGTCTGTTCCAAACGGGCCTGAGCAGCAGCCTGCTCTACATGCCGGAGGGCCTCTCGATAGGCTCCCCAGCTTTCAAAAGCGACAATGTAGCGGAAGTGGTTGGTACCTTTAAGAGGCTGAAAGCGAAAACGTTGGCGTGGATACCCTTTGAGTAACTGAATCTTTGATAGCAGAAAAAACGGGTAAAAAGGCTGTTCCTCAAGATGTAGTTTTCCGTCTGCTGTGCGCCAGTATAGCCGCACGCGAGCCCCTACCTCAGGATCTTCACTCAGCAGGGGCTGTACGTCGAGCAGCCCAGGCGCAGCATCCCGGCCAAAAAGGGCTACGTCAGCCTCTGGTAATGAACTAACGAGCGGGGCCACAGCCGTTTGGAAGTAAAACTTACGCAAAAAGATAAACCGAAAGCTCCCTTAAAGGATTCAGGACAAGCAAATCGCGTATTTTGACGGCATGCATTGCTTAGAGGTTATCGGGTTGGGCAAGCGTTTTGGCTTTCGGCAGCTTTTTGCCGGGCTTTCGTTTCGCCTAGAGCCTGGTGAACGGCTGGCCGTAACGGGGCCTAATGGCTCTGGAAAGTCTACGCTTTTGCGGATTCTTGCAGGCGTGCTGCAGCCTAGCGAAGGGATTGTAACCTTGCAGCTGGACGGCAAGGTAGTGGAAACGATGAATCGCCCACGTCATGTAGGCTTGGTGGCGCCGTATCTGCAGCTCTACGATGGCTTTACAGCGCGTGAAAACCTGCTGTTTTTGGCACGTGCTCGCGGGCTTGCAAACCCTCAACAATGCGTCGAAGCCTGGCTTGAGCGCGTAGCGCTGCGTTCCTATGCCGACGAATTTGTGGCGATCTTTTCATCGGGTATGCGACAGCGGTTGCGCTTTGCAGCCGCCTTACTTGCCGATCCTGTGCTTTGGTTGCTAGATGAGCCGCGGGCTAATCTCGACGAAGCAGGCCGGCGCTTGGTTACTACGTTGCTGGATGAAGGACGAAGGCAAGGACGCCTAATCGTTATTGCCACCAATGAGGCAGATGAAGCAGCTGCTTGTGATCGACAACTTTACCTGCCTAATTATAGGGCGGTTTAGTCGGCTAGCCCCAGGGTAAGCAACGTTACGCTAGCTACGCGTGCTGCATGCAGGGCGTGTGCCGCAGCAGTGGCCGTAGCCCCAGTGGTTAGCAAATCATCTACAAGCAAGATGTGGCGGCTTCTAAGCAGCTCTGGCATTGGTGCTCTGAAGGCTCCGGCTACATTGGCTTGGCGTGCGCTTCGGCTAAGATGTGTTTGGCTGCGCGTAGCGCGCACGCGCTGGAGTAATTCTGGCATAACAGGAAGACCGAGCACTTCGCCCACGCCATAGGCCAACCACGCACTTTGGTTATATCCCCGCTCTAAGTAGCGACGCCGATGGAGGGGAATGGGAAGGATGAACTCAATAGCCTCTTGCAGCAAAGCCCGGAACGTTTCTCCCATGATTTGGCCAAGACGCCGACCATAGGTCGGACGATTCCCGTACTTAAGTGCATGGTGTAGGCGCTCAAGGGGCTGTGCGGGTTGGTAGTACCATAAGGCATATGCAGCACGAAAACATCCTAAGGCTGCTGGAAACTGGTGTAAACGACGTAACGCTTCGCCTTCTGGAACGCGGCGCAATAGCTGCTGACAGGCTAAGCACAGGGGAAAAGTGGTACTTTCTGGGCGTTCTCCGCAATGCAGGCAAAGCGGTGGATAAAGCAGCTGCCCTACTGCTTGGCCTAAACGTTTCAGGGCCTGCCTGTAAGAATCCAGTAAAACAAACATTCGGGATCTCGAAAGTATTTCCTTGCGTGCTAAAAAAATTGTATAATCCCTAAAAAAGCTGCGCAAGCATGCGCCCCAAGTTTTCTAGCAAACCAATTTAGCGAGGGCGGCATGGCAAGCCGAAAGCGTCGCGGCATGATCATCAAGAACACGAACGACCGGCCGGTGGAGATTCCCATGAGCACGCGTACGATTTGGCTCAACCCCGGCGAGGAGGCGTTCGTGACGGCCGAAGAGGTGCGTGATCCCGTCTTGCGGGAAAAGCTGCAGGTACGGGCTGTTTCGATTGTTCGGCCGACTACCGAAAAAGAAGAAGAAGCGCTCCGCCAGCAACTGGCCCAGCAACGTTCTTGAAAGACTATGCTGAATATTCTGGCTTTAGAGCCCTGGTATGGGGGGTCACATCGGAATTTTCTGGACGGACTCATCCGGCATAGCCGGCATCGGTTTCACGCAATCACCATGACGCCGCGCTTTCGGCGCTGGCGTATGCACGGTGGCGCCGTCACAATGGCTCGAAAGGCCCTGCAAGCCTGGGAGGAAGGCTTCCGACCAGACGTGATTTTTGCCACCAATATGGTGAATCTGCCCGCTTTTCTCTCGCTTACGCGCAGCCGATTGGCCCATGTACCCGTAGTGCTCTATTTTCACCAGAATGCATTGACCTATCCGTTGCCCGAGGGTAAAGAGCGCGATCCTGCTTTTGGGTACATTAACTACCTTTCCTGCCTGGCGGCCGACCGCGTGCTCTTCAACACGCGCTTCCACATGGAAGAATTTCTTGAGGCGCTCCCCCAGCTTTTGCGGGCTTTCCCAGACTATACACATCTGGACGCGGTGCAAGAGATTCGTGCCAAGGCCGCTGTGCTGCATCCAGGCATTGATCTGCGTGCGCACGACCGCTATGCCAGTGATCGGCGACCCCGCTACTGGGGACCCGGCATGCCTCCACCCATCATCTTATGGAATCAACGTTGGGAGTACGACAAGGCGCCCGAAGTCTTTCTCCGCGTCATGAACCGCCTGGATGATGCCGGGCATCGTTTCCGCTTGATTCTGGCTGGTGAGCGTTTTGAGGAGCAACCCTACGAATTAGAAAAAGCGTTTGAACGCTACGCAGATCGCATCCTTCACTACGGCTATGCCGAGGATTTTGAGGAGTACAGCCGCCTATTGCGTCGTGCTGACCTTATCGTTTCTACAGCACGCCATGAATTCTTCGGTGTGGCTGTACTTGAGGCCATCTACTGCGGGTGCCATCCGCTTTTGCCCAATCGGCTTAGCTACCCGGAGCTAATTCCCGCATCGCTGCATCGCCCTCTGCTGCATGCGCCTACGCTGTATAACGACGAGGAAGAACTGTATCAGATTCTTTCGGCTCTGCTCAAGGGGCAAGAGCGACCCCTCCCCCCTGAACGCCTGCGCGAAATTCCGGCACACTTAGACTGGCCGCAGCACGTAGACGCTTACGATCGCCTTTTTGAGGAGGTTGCCCGTGGCGTTTCAGTGCCTAAGGCCGTTGTAGCCGTAGCGTAGGACGCTGTCAATTCGTCGTTGCCTGCACAAAGCGTAAGGCTTCTGGTGGGGGAGGTTCGCCTTCGACCGCATACGCACGCGGCTCCTCCGCTGTGGCAAACAGCAGCAGAACCGTACGTTGCGGATTGTAGTGTTGCAATTGATCGCTTAACCAGTGAAATGCTTGCATAGCTTCCTGGAGTAGGCCAAGCGCTTCGGGTGTGGCATAAGCCAGCCGGTGAATGGCAAAGCTGGTTTGCAACGCTTTGCTGGAAGGAGGCGTGGCTTCACTGATAATCAGCACCCCTTCGCCTGCTTGTCGGTAACCGCTTAGGGATGCGGCCGCCAATTCCTCCCAGTGCGCCATAATGAACTGATGATGCCGCTGCTCGAGTATATCCGGCATTTGGGGCGGATCGGCTGGCGCTCGGATCACAAAAAGCCGTCCTTGTTCATCTTGATATTCTACGGTGCGATCTGGCATGGCCTTGAAAAGGGGTCGGGTAGCCTTTGTAGGGGCTGCCCGACCCCTTAAGGTTTTAGTCCATATTTGCTACAATAGCTTGACCGAACTCGCTGGTACGAAGCAGGGTAGCGCCTTCCATGAGTCGGTGAAAGTCGTACGTGACGCGCCTCTGGGCAATAGTGCGCTCTATGCCGCGGATGATGAGATCGGCAGCTTCATGCCAGCCTAAGTAGCGCAGCATCATTTCCCCAGAGAGAATCACCGAGCTGGGATTGACTTTATCCTGGCCGGCATACTTGGGTGCTGTGCCGTGCGTAGCTTCAAAGACGGCATGCCCGGTTTCATAGTTAATATTGGCACCTGGGGCAATGCCAATGCCGCCTACTTGCGCAGCTAGAGCATCCGAAATATAGTCGCCGTTAAGGTTCATTGTAGCAATCACGTCGTACTCTTCCGGGCGCGTCAAAATCTGCTGCAAGAAGGCATCGGCAATAACGTCTTTGATCACGATCGAGCGGCCTTCGTGTTCGAAGACGTGCCATGGGCCTCCATCCAAGGGGTGCGCACCAAATTCTTCGCGGGCCAGCTCGTAGCCCCATTCCCGAAATGCTCCTTCGGTAAACTTCATGATGTTGCCTTTATGTACCAACGTGACGCTTTTGCGTCCACGCTCGATGGCATAGCGGATTGCTGCACGGACCAGACGGCGTGTCCCGTCGCGTGAGATCGGTTTGATCCCTATGCCGCTGGTTTCAGGGAAGCGGATTTTGGTTACGCCTAGCTCTTCCTGGAGAAAGCGAATGAGCTTCTGGGCTTCCGGTGTGCCTGCCTGATACTCGATGCCTGCGTAGACGTCTTCCGAGTTTTCGCGGAAGATGACCATGTCGACCAGCTCAGGGTGTTTGACAGGCGAAGGCACCCCTTCAAAGTAGCGCACGGGCCGTACGCAGGCGTACAGATCCAGCTGCTGGCGCAGGGCCACATTAAGCGAGCGAATGCCGCCACCAACCGGTGTAGTCAACGGCCCTTTAATGGCAACCAGATAATAATCGATGGCCTTGAGGGTGTCCTCAGGCAACCAGGTTCCCAGCTGATGAAAAGCTTTCTCGCCCGCAAAGACTTCAAACCAGACAATCTTGCGCTGTCCGTTATACGCTTTTTCCACTGCTGCATCGAAAACCATCCGGGCAGCCCGCCAAATGTCGGGTCCGGTACCATCCCCTTCGATGAAAGGGATGATGGGATGGTCGGGTACTGCTAACGTGCCGTCTGCACGCTTCTGAATACGCGCTCCTTCGCCGGGAGGCGTTAGGTAGTCAAAGGTTGGGGTTTCGGTAGATACAGGTTGTGCCATAGCAGAACCAATGGTTTTGTCGAAAAAACACTTGTTATCTGCAAATTAAGGCATTTGGCTAAAGGATAGCACTTTTGGCAAAAGCTTCACCGTTCTGGAGGGCGGAGCGTTTGAGCTCGGATGGTATAGGTCCAGCGTACAGTGCCGCGGGCATCAATGGCGCGGAGCGTCAGCGTCCGATCCGTACGGGGGCCCGAAAAGGTGAGCAGCACCGCATTGCGTTCTTGCAAAAGGGTTCCTGGGACACGCAGTGGATTTTCTTCCTGTAGGGTTGATGGGCCAGCTGTGAGCGGCGAAGTTGTAACTTCATACAACGGATAGAATCCCTCAGGCTGGTAGCGTAGTAGCTCTGTATGATGGCGGTCGCCGGTTAAAAACACAACACCGCTAATGCGGCGGCGAACGATTTCGCCAATTAGCCGCTCATAATCTTGAGGGAAGCGCGCTGCTACCGATTCAAAGCGGGTGTAGCGGTTGAGAATCTGGTTGCCATTGGCCACGATTTTAAAAGGTGCCCGGCTGTAGGTTAGTGCATCAATAAGCCATTCAAGCTGCGCCTTACCCCACATGGTTTTCGAGGAGTCTGCTGGTGCATCGTTGGGGCTGCGATAAAAACGGTCATCCAATAGGAAAAAGTCGACGTCCCCCCAGCTAAAGTGGGTAAACACTCCAGGCACGCCGGGTAGGCCATAGGACGGATTGGCCCAGTACTGTTGAAAAAGCCGTAAGGCTGCTCCCTTGAGGGTATAACTACGGTCGGCGTCGTTGGGCCCGTAGTCGTGGTCATCCCAGATGGCATAGTGGTGCGTTGTGGCTAGTAACGCTTGCAGCAAAGGATGGCTTCGGGTATGCGCATAGCGGTAAGACATCATGGCTGGGCTTCCAAAGTCGGCTTCGCGTAGGTAGGTGTTGTCGCCTAACCAGAGCATCAGATCAGGTTGAAGCTGTAAAAGCTGCGTGAGGATTTCAAAATCACCTCCATAAGGCTGCCCTGGGCGATCGTAGGGGGGATCGTTTACGTAAAAACAAGAAACGGCAGCTACGGTGAAGGTGGGAGGGTCGGTTCGCCATTGCCAAAGAGGCTGTGTTTGAAAGCGAGGCTGATAGGGCAGGCGAAGTAACGTGTCGTTGAGTACCAGGTTATAGACGTAACGTCGCCCTGGCTCCAGGTAGCTAATGGGAATGTGCACAGTGTAATCCGTTTCGGGACTGGTAAAATAAGGGGGGCTAATGCGTGCACTGTCTTCCGGCTGGTCTTCTTCCCGATAGAGGATTTGCACCTGGGCCGGCGCCCACGTTTGGAGCCAGACGACCACTTCCCGTTGTGTGGCGTAACCGTTCATTGGCCCAGAACGCAATAACTCGGCTACAGGGACGCTGGCGGGAATTTGTGCTGTTACGGTCTTGGCCAGCAATCCAAGCAAGATGATCCAGGAAAAGGGAGCGCGCATGGTTGTGCAGCTGTGGGTTAGGAGATTTAACTGGAAAAAAGCTACAAAAGCGGCCTAACCGCTGCAGCCCAATTTCAATTTTTTAAAGCCAACCTAACAGGTCGCGCAGGCGTAGCTCCCATACTTTCCAGGCGGCCTCCCAGACGATCGTTTTGCTCATTTTGGAGGATCCTTCTTGACGTTCCGTAAAAACGATCGGTACTTCCAGCAGTCGAAAGCCTTTGCGCCAGGCGCGGTATTTCATTTCGATCTGGAAAGAGTAGCCGTTAGAGCGCACGCGATCCAGATCGATCGCTTCCAGTACCCGACGATGGTAGCCCTTAAAACCGGCTGTAACATCGTAGACTGGCAGGCAGGTGATTGCACGCGTGTAGAGGCTAGCGCTGTAAGACAGAATTAGCCGAGAAAGTGGCCAGTTCATTACACGCACGCCCCCGATGTAACGAGACCCAATAACCAGGTCGGCCTCATTACGCCGCAGGGGCTCAAGCAATCGGGGTAGATCTTCGGGGTTATGCGACAAGTCGGCATCCATTTCAACCAGGTAAGTAAAGCCGCGACTTAGACCAAAACGGAAACCTGTAACGTAGGCGGAGCCCAGTCCCAGCTTGCCTGGGCGTTCGATTAGAAACAGACGTTCTGGGTAGTGAACCTGAAGCGTCCGTACCCGATCGGCTGTTCTGTCTGGTGAAGCGTCGTCGACAATGAGTACCGAAACGTGGCAGGATAGCCCAAAAAGCAACCCAAGCAAGCGCTCAATATTTTGGGCTTCGTTGTACGTAGGTACAATGACCAGCGTATCGCTTGATGAAGCGGCTTCCGTAACCACTTTCAGAGAAAATCGACTTTAAGATGAAAGCGACAACGGACCCTTAAACTACAATAAGGGTTCAAAAGAACCAAATACGCCCTACGGCGAGTTCACGGGTATCTCAAGAAAGCGTGGAAAAAATGCTACGCTTTCCCGGTTGCTTCGTTGTATCTTTAAAGGCTACTCCTGCAGTTAGCAAAAAGGGGTAGGCTACGTATTCCACGAGCATTATTCACTTAGCTTCCTTGTGCTATGGCCAGTGAGATCAAGAAGAAAAAAGCAGCCGCCTCGGCTGGGGTTGGACAGGCAAATGGGCAAGTGGTTGACCTGCAGGTGCCTTCGAAAGCGATTCGCGTGACGCACACGTTTGAGACCTATCCGGCCGGTGTTTATACGCATGAGGAGTTGGGGCTCACGCGGGAGCAACTGTTAGACATTTACCGCAATATGCTGCTCCAACGCCGGTTTGAGGAGCGGGCAGCGCAAATGTACGGAAAGCAAAAGATCGCCGGCTTTCTGCACCTGTACATTGGGCAAGAGGCTGTTTCGACTGGTGCTGTCTATGCCATTCGGGTTGGGCATGATTCGGTGATTACCGCCTATCGCGATCACGGGATTGGGCTAGCGCTGGGCATGACCGCTAACGAGTGCATGGCCGAGCTTTTCGGTAAGATCGACGGCTGCTCCCGGGGCAAAGGGGGCTCGATGCACTACTTTAAAGCCGAAAAGAAATTCTTCGGCGGGCACGGCATTGTAGGTGGACATGTGCCGCTAGGCGTGGGTATCGCCTTTGCCCATAAATACAAAGAAGACGGAGGGGTGTGTTTGACGTTTTTTGGTGACGGCGCCATGGGTCAGGGGTCGGTCCATGAGTCGATGAACCTGGCGGCGCTCTACAAACTCCCCATTGTGTTTATCATCGAAAATAACCAGTACGCGATGGGAACCGCTGTCTGGCGTGCATTTGCCAATCCAGAATTTTACCGCTATGCGGCCAGCTATAACATGCCCGGAGCACTGGTGGATGGCATGGACGTCTTCAGCGTCATTAAAGCGTTGCGCAAGCATGTGGCTATGGCACGCGAGTTTCAGCCTTCGGTTGTCGAGGTGCGTACCTATCGCTACCGTGGCCATTCGATGAGCGACCCGGCCAAGTATCGTACCAAAGAAGAGCTGGAAGCCAAGAAAAAAGAAGACCCGATCATCCGGCTCAAAAGCTACTTGCTCCAGCATGGACTCTCCAGCAACAAGGAGTTGGATGCGATCGACGAAGACGTGAAGGCAGAGGTGCAAGCTTCGGTAGAATTCGCCGAAAACAGTCCGCTGCCTCCGCTGGAGACCATTTACGAAGATGTCTATGCCCAGCCGGACTATCCTTTCTTAGCGTAATATTTCACGGAAGCTAACCCTTAGATTGCTATGGCAGTAATGCAGTTTCGCGAGGCCATCCGCGCGGCTATGATTGAAGAAATGGAGCGCGACGAGCGCGTCTTTTTGATTGGTGAAGAGGTGGCCCAATATGATGGTGCCTACAAGGTCAGCGAAGGCATGCTACGCCGCTTTGGCCCTAAACGGGTAATCGATACCCCGATCAGCGAGGCGGGTTTTGCAGGCCTGGGTATTGGCGCGGCACTGAACGGGCTGCGCCCGATCGTTGAGTTCATGACGTTCAACTTCTCGTTTGTGGCCTTCGACCAGATTGTCAACAACGCGGCCAAAATCCGTTACATGTCGGGTGGCCAGTTTAAGCTTCCTATTGTGTTTCGCGGGCCTAACGGTGCAGCTGGTCAGCTTGCCGCTACGCACAGCACTTCGACGGAATCTATTTATTCCTACTTTCCAGGTCTGAAGGTGATTGCGCCCTCAAACCCTGATGATGCTAAAGGCCTGCTGAAATCCGCCATTCGGGACGACGACCCAGTGATCTTCTTAGAAAGCGAGCTGATGTACAGCTTGCGGGGAGAGGTCAACGAGGATCCCGAGTACCTGATTCCAATCGGGAAAGCGCGCATTGCGCGCGAAGGTGAAGATGTGACCATCGTAGCGCACTCGAAAAGCTATTGGATTGCGCTAGAAGTGGCTGATCGGTTAGCTGAAGAGGGCTATAGCGCTGAAGTGATTGATCCTCGAACGATTCGTCCTTTCGATTTTGACACCGTTGTGCAATCGGTTAAAAAGACTAACCGATGCGTCATTATCGATGAAAGCAATCCGTTTGCCAGCGTCTCGTCGGAAGTAGCTTTTCAGATCCAACAGCGGGCTTTCGACTATCTGGATGCGCCCGTGCTGCGCGTGACGGCCAAGGACACGCCAGCTCCGTATGCTAAGAACCTGATTGAATACTACATGCCCAGCGTGGAGGCTGCTTACGAGGCATGTAAGAAAGTCCTTTACGTCGACTAACCTCCAGCAACCTTTCAGTGATATAACGGCCATGGCCATACCTATTGAAATGCCCAAAATGAGCGATACTATGGAGGAGGGGGTACTGGTCGCGTGGTTGGTCGAAGAGGGGCAGCGCGTGTCGGCAGGCGATGTTATCGCTCAAGTAGAAACTGATAAAGCTACGATGGACCTTGAGGTGTACGACGATGGGGTCCTTCTCAAAAAAGTGGTTCAAGAAGGCGAGTCGGTCCCTATTGGGGGACTTATTGCCGTATTGGGCAAAGAAGGAGAAGATATCTCAGGTATTTTGGCCCGTTACCAGAAGCGGGCTGCAGCACCGGCTGAGCCTTCGCCGGTAGCAGAGCCGGAAGCGGCTGAAGCTGTGCCCGTCCAAGCAGGCGATGGTGCTCCAGCAGCGGTAGCGGTATCCGAGGGGGATGGGGCTGAAGCTCGCATTAAAGCTTCGCCACTGGCGCGCAAACTGGCCAAGGAGCATGGATTGGATCTGCGTACGATTCAGGGGAGCGGACCTGAAGGGCGGATCGTGCGGCGCGACATTGAGGCGGCACTGGCACGGCAGCGCCCCCCTGCAGAGGCTGCTCCTGCGCCGGTTGTCGAAGCAGCTCCAGCGCCTACAGCGGTGGCCGCAGCGGCACCATCGTTGCCTTACGAAGTGGTTCCGATCACTTCGATGCGGCGTACGATTGCCCGTCGGCTGTCGCAAAGCAAATTCACCGCGCCTCATTTTTACCTAACCGTCGACGTCGACGTCGAAAAAGCCGTTGCTTTCCGTGAGCAACTCAATGCGTTGGCTGAGGCCCAAGGTCGTCCTAAGATTTCTTTCAACGACCTGATCACAAAAGCCTGCGCATTGGCACTACGCCAGCATCCAGAAATCAACGCTTCGTATCTCGAACAGGAAGGCGAAATTCGGCGCTGGAAAGCGATCCATATCGGTATTGCTGTGGCGCTTGAGGAAGGACTCGTAACCCCAGTTATCCGTAACGCAGATCAAAAAGGCCTTGGGCAAATTGCTGAGGAAACGCGGGCACTGGCCGAAAAAGCCCGGCAGCGTAAGCTTCAACCTCAGGAGATGGAAGGCGCTACCTTTACAACAAGCAACTTGGGCATGTTTGGCATCGAGGAATTTACGGCGATTATCAACCCGCCCAATGCTTGCATTCTGGCTATTGGTGCCATTCGGGAAGTGCCGGTAGTCAAAGAGGGAGCCATTGTGCCCGGTAAGCGCATGCGCTTGACCCTTTCGTGCGATCACCGGATTGTCGATGGCGCTATGGGTGCGCGCTTCCTCAAAACCGTACAGCAGTACCTGGAAGAACCCTTGAATCTTCTGCTTTGAGATAGCAACAACCTGACTTAACGCAAGCGGGCGCGCCACCGGTGCGCCCGCCTTCGTTTTAGAAGGCGCAATGCGGCTACTTCATCTATCGGATCTTCATTTTGGACGTTTGGCCTCTCGGACTATTGTAGCTGATTTGCTGGCTGAAACCCATCGCCAGGCGCCGGACCTAATCGTTGTCAGCGGCGATCTGACCCAACGTGCACGGCCCAGCCAGTTTCGTGCAGCTCATGCCTTTTTAGAATCCCTACCTGCTCCCTGGCTGGCTGTGCCAGGTAACCACGACGTTTACCCCTGGTGGCGTCCCTTAAGCCGTCTGTGGCGCCCCTTAGCCCGCTACCATCGTTATATCACGCGAACGCTGCGTCCCTCATGGGTAACCGATACGGTAGCAGTGCTGGGGCTTAATACAGCGTACGGATCGACCATCAAAGGCGGACGTCTAACTTCAGCAGATTTAACCTATCTGCAAACCTTTTTTGCCGCCGCACCGCCTCAGGCCTTACGCATTCTGGTCATACACCATCACTTGGTCCAGCTACAAGCCATTGGCCCTCATGACGTAGTGCGTGAGGCACAGCGAGCACTGGAGGCCGTTACGCAAGCAGGTGTCGACGTCATCTTATGTGGCCATCTGCATATTGCTCATATAGCCCCTGTGTTTTTGCAACCTAACCATCAGCTGCTCGTCGTTAGTGCCGGAACGGCTACCAGTAGTCGCGGACGCGGTCCACACCGTCGCCAAAATTTCTATAACCTGCTACACATTTCTTCTGCAGGCCTCCGTATCGAGACCTATCGGTATCAACCCCCTATGCGAACATTTACTCTGATGCAAAGCGCTACCTTCGAAAGACAAGGAGCTCGTTTGGTGTTTAAAGCGGCTTCTGCGTTTGGCTTATCGCCGTAATTGATCCTTTTCATATGTCTTTTTGAAACCCGAAAGTGAGCCAAAAGTACCGCATGCTTATGCTCCATTGTCGCATGATAGTAGCGCCAACAGTTTTTAAACAAGAAAAGTAACTTGTGCGACCATAGATGCAAAATTTGAAATTTGAAGAATCTACCTGAAGCTGTGCAATTCTATGTTGCCGGCTAGCCGCCTGGAAGAGGAAACGCTTTCTATGCCTGCAGTAGATCCGAAGGATTTTTTGGCTTACTTACAAGAAAGGCTGGCTTGGCTTCAGCGCGAAGTGGAGCGCTTGATTGCAGAAAACGAACGCCTGCGTGAGGAAAACCGGCGGCTTCGGGAAGAGGTGACGCTCTACCGATTGTTTCAAGAGTTGCAACCACAGCCTAAGGAAGAAATTCCGCAGCTTTCGGCCGAGACGTTGCGGCAGGCTATGGAGTTTTTGGCCCGTTTGCCTGATGAGATGAGCTTTGCTGAGTTTTTTGACCGTGCCGAGCAGGAGGGCATTGAAAGTGTGGTGGCACGGGATTACTTGTTGACGTTTCTACGAGAAGAGCTGTTGCGCCAGCAAGGGGGCCGCTTACGAAAAACCCGTCGTCCCCCAACGCCTGGATAGATTCAAAAAAGGCGGGATCCTCAAGATCCCGCCTTTTTTGCTTTTACGGTCGCTTCCACTGCTCGCGAAGCTTACGGCGACGTTCGCGAACCTGACGCTCGACGGAATCCAATGCATTGAGCAAAGCTTCCTGCACTGAAGGAGCTACTTCAACGGCCGCTATGTTTTCTGGTCGATGGTACACCACCACGCGTACGCGGTAGGCGTGGGGCGTCTGGCTACGTTCTGTCTGCTGTACAGCTACGGAAACTCCTGTAATGTCGCGGTTTTTTTTGGCTAGCTTGTAGATGCGCTGCTCGATTTTTGCTTTGAGGGCATCGGTTAGCTCGTGATTCTCGCTGTAGTACTCAAAGGCGATGTTGGGTGTCTCCATAAAGGCTTAGGATGGCTTGGTGAACAATTAGGCGACAAAAGATGCAGTAGGGTACAACACCTGGTATTTTTCACGCACATACTGCAACCATGGCTCCGCATGAAGCGGTTTGCCTGTACTCCACTGTAAGATTTCGGCGGCTTTCCAGGCGCGGCCGTAGCGGTAAATGTGCTGGCGTAACCATTCCAAGATGGGAGAAAATATCCCCTGGCGCACATAAGTATCCAGATTCGGTAAAGCAGCACGCAGGGCCATAAACAACTGGGCCGACATTAGGTTACCTAAGGTATAGGTCGGAAAATATCCAAAAGCTCCTTGTGACCAGTGAATGTCTTGCAACACCCCTTCTTGAAGCGTTGAGGGGCGCAGGCCTAAGTAGCGCTGCATGCCTTCTGCCCATGCTTCCGGCAAATCTTTGACGGACAAGCTATCCTCTATTAAGGCCACTTCTAGCTCAAAACGAAGCAGAATATGGAGGTTATAGGTCACTTCATCAGCTTCTACGCGAATTAGCGAGGGCTGTACCCGATTAATGGCACGATAGAAGGCTTCGAGGGGCACGTCACACAGCACATTATCCAGTATTTCCTGAAGTTGGGGATAAAAAAATTCCCAAAACGGTAGACTCCGCCCGATAAGGTTCTCCCAGAAGCGGGATTGTGACTCATGTAATCCCAGCGAAGCACCGTCAGCTAAGGGGGTACGTTCCAGTAGAGGGTCGATACCCTGTTCATAGAGCCCGTGTCCGGCTTCGTGCAATGTCGCAAACAGCCCACTTGTAAAATCTTGTGGATCGATCCGGGTGGTTAGGCGCACATCTGAAATAGCAATTCCAGTGCTGAAAGGATGCACAGAAGCGTCCAGCCGTCCACGCTGCAGATCAAACCCGACTACTTGCAGGAGCTTACGATTCAGCTTCCACTGCCGGTCGGGGTCTACATACCGACGGAGGAAGGCATTTTCAGGTTGGGGTTGCTCGCTGAGCATCTGTACAAGAGGGACCAGATACTGGTGGAGCTGCTCGAAAAGGACCTGTACCTCGGCCGTAGTTATGCCCGGTTCATATTGGTCCAACAGGGCATCGTAGGGATGCGCAGGATACCCTAAAGCTTCAGCCTTTTCCCGGTTGAGCGCCAGGAGCCGATCCAGGTAAGGAGCAAACGCTGCGTAGTGGTTCTCCTGACGGGCTTGTTTCCAAGCTTCGCGGGCCTCCGACTCGGTGCGGGCCAGCTCGGCTATCAGCTCGGCGGGTACACGTCGTGCTTTTTCGTAGTCTTCACGTACGGTTTCTATCAGACGAACAAGCAGGTCGTTAGGAGGCTCCTCGCGTATGACTTCGACAGCTTTCTCCAGCAATGCTAATGTTTTTTCTGAGGTTAACTCTTCATGGGCTAAGCGGCGCAGGGTGCTCAGTTGTTCAGCACGCACGCTGGTAGCCCCTGGCGGCATGTAGGTCTCTTGGTCCCATTCCAGCAAAGCCGCTGCTGCTCGAATGTCCATTATGCGCGCCAGGTGTTCGCGTAACGCCCTAAAAGCCGGATGCTCGAAAGAAGGACTTGTTTTGTCTATCATATTTATTTATCGTCTTTCTGTAAGGACTACTTTAAAGCAATCCTTAATGTCTATGTTGGCGTGGATATTTGGAATTAGCTTTTGGATATTTGCTTCAGGAAAAGATACAATGGTCAGCGATTCGACGCTGTTGGCGCTTTGTGAAGGTTTGCGCGTGGCTGATGTGGTTGATGCCATGGACATGGTGGGATTGCGCAATGTGGGGCTGATGGATCCACGCATCCAACCGCTCTGGCGCGATTTGGAGGATTTTCGACATCATTTCTGCGGCTTGGCGCTCACCGTACGTTACGTACCGACAAACAAAGTGGTCCCCAATCCAATTCCAGAAACTGAGTTTGAGGCCTGGAGCAGCCGCTGGTATAATGAGCTGTCGCCGGAGCCGTTTGTGGATTTGATTCGTCCTGGCACGGTGATTGTTATCGATGCCAGTGGTAATGGCGATACGGGCTCAATTGGCTCCTACAACTCACTGGTCTGGTATGCACGGGGAGTGCGTGGGATCGTAACAACCGGAAGCGTACGCGACACCGACGAAATCATCAAACAGCGCATTCCACTTTACCTAGACCCGTTGCAACGGGGGCGAGGTATCCGGCCTGGACGTAATGAAATTGAATCCGTAAACCGTCCCATTGAAATCGGAGGTGCGTTGGTTAGGCCCGGCGACGTGATTGTGGCCGATGGCGATGGCGTGGTAGTTGTGCCTCGTGAATATGCTGTCCGGGTGTTCCAGCTGGCCCGGCGCATTTTGGAAGCCGATAAACAAGGCCGCCGTCAACTTTACCAACAGCTGGGACTACCTCTAGATAAGACCGTGCAGGAATAGCGCAGAGGAAGTTTTGAAGAAAAGTTGAGCTGCCAAATGGACATTCCTATGGTGGGATCCTGCGCCTTGATAAGGCGTGAAAACCTACGATAATTTGTAAGCCTAGTAACTTAATGCCAACGTAGCTCAGCTGGTAGAGCAGCTCACTCGTAATGAGCAGGTCGCCGGTTCGAGTCCGGCCGTTGGCTCTTTAAGGCTCCAGCCTAAGGCTGGAGCCTTTGCTTTTTAAGAAACAAAAAAGCTGAGGGCTTCCTTTAGGAAGCCCTCAGCTTAATAGTGCGAATTAATGCACTACCATCATGCGTCCTACCTGGTAGGTGCTCCCTGAGGGCATTTCAGCTATTATGCGATAAAGGTAGAGACCCGGTGAAAGCGTATCGATATCTGGAAGTTCTAGAGCACGCTGTGTACCTGCTGATACAATTTGGTTAAGACGCATCACTTGTCGGCCTAACAGGTCAAATATTTCTACTGCTACCTTGGCGTTTAAAGGAAGATCAAAGGCGACAAACGCTTTTCCAGATACGGGATTAGGATAGATACCGTGGATAATAAAGCCTTGGTTAGGGGTCTCCTCTCGCGAGGTTGGGGTTACTTCGCCGCGGGTGAGTTGCACAGTTGCTGGGGGACCAAAGCTAAAGCGACTGCCATCGGTCGCAATAGCCCGATGATAAAGGGTTACGGTTTGACCAATACCAACGCCAGCCTCTCGTAACAGCGCATCTACAGTGCCAAAATTCGTTTCAAAAGAGTTTTTGTTGCCTGTATTGATATTTACTAGAGGATTTTCGAAGCTTTCTGAAGCTGCCAATTGCCAAATGTAAACTACAGCATCGTTTTCGGGATCAGAGGTAGGATTCCAACTTGGTGCAAAAGAGGTATTCTCTGGACCTTGAACAGTTAGGGAGGCATTGTCAGGAGGGAAAGTAATTACAGGAGCCTCTGGGGCTGTATTGGGCGTAAGGAGGAGTTGGCCTCTTAGCTCACCTGCAGGAAAGTTTTGGGTATGAATGTTAACATAAAGTCCACCATTAAAAAACGCGCTAATGAATTCATCTAATGAAATGTTATTCAACGCAGTGGTGAGGTCTAGCGTATCTTGAAAGGCTCCTGAACGCCCGTTAGATTGAACAAGGGGATTTAGCACTACTGCGACTCCACCGTTCTGGCCAGCTTTACCCACATGAATGTGAGACATTGTATAATTTGAACTTAATCCGCCAAAATTACCTGTGACTATCAGCTGAGTCCCATTAAGGGAAGCTCTTACGATCCCTTCGGCCTGGGTTAAAACCGGTTGCACTTCAGCTAAGCCCGAGAGCTCGGCCTCTGTCGGAGCCAGAGGGAGGGTTAATACGGTTCCATCAGGTAGGACGGCCAATAGGGCAAAACCTTCGCCATTTTGATTTGCTGCGGGATTAAGAAAGCCTGAGGCTAATACAGCTGCTGCTCCTCCAGTTAAGCCCGAAAGATCCACCCTGTAAGCAACAACGGTGGGCTGACCACCTGGAAGCGTAATTTGCAGCGTATAAACATCAGGAGGTACACTAAGGTAGTCAGTTAGATCTCCGTAAGCAAAGCTATTAGCTTGAATTAGGGGCCCAACTCCTCTAGCGATCACATCGACGGCGGGAGCATCTGTAGCTCCGTGGACGGCAAACAGGTCGACTTTTGTGGGATCGCTACCTTCATCACGCGCTGCGGTTTTAACTAGCAGCCCAAATTGCGTGCTACGACCATCAGGATTGGCTGCAAAATTATTCGGATTGAGTACTCCGTTCGCAATAACAACGTAGCGCTGACGATTTTCAAGGTCAACCTCAAATGAGGCTATTGCGTCTTGCGGGCCACTACTGTTTGGCCCAGCTACGTATACAGTGCATTTGCCGGCTGGGAGTTCTACAAAAGGGGTCGCCTTTCGAAAAGCAAAATTGTCGATCGGAGTGATTTGGCCATTTGAGTCTTGAATGTAAAGGTCGACTACAGCCGCAGCAGGATCTGCTGCATTGTGAATCACCTGGACACGGGCTTGTCCTTTAGCCGATAGGTTTACAACTAAAAGTAGAACGACTAGAGCACCCGTCTTCCAGATAATGGTCTTCTGATAGAGGTGCATCAGTAGACGCACCATAATCGTAGCTCCTAAAAGGTCCAAAATTGCTATCATGGCTCTAAAAGATGTTTGAGGTTGATGAATAGTTTTCTTCTTGAGAAATATAATTAGATCTAAAAACTGATTAGATCCTTATTTGCGCAAGATTTCAACTTTTTTACAATACGAGATCGACTTTTATATATAAAAAGTCGATTTCAACATTAGTCAATCCCTAATATAGGTAGTACTAACCAGCCCGTCTGAAACAAATTAATACGAAATTTATAACAAGATTGTTAATTAACAAATAGGTTAAATAATGAAGGGGCAACGAGAGGTAACCGATCGCACTTGCGTACGAGAAAAGGTTAACCTGGAAAAGCTGGCCCTACTGCGCAAGGAGGCGATGGGGAATGACCATCTGGTAACGCTGGCGGCTTTCATGCAGGCGGCCGGCAACGAGACGCGACTGCGCATGCTCTACGTGCTACACCGGGCCGGGGAGCTTTGCGTCTGCGACCTGGCCGATATTTTCGAAATCTCGCAACCGGCCGTGTCGCGGCATTTGAAGATCCTGCGTGAGAAGGTGCTGGTCGAAGCACGAAGGGAGGGCCAGACAATCTACTACCGGGTCTGCATGGCCAACCCGTTTGCCCGATTGCTAGTGCGGCTGTTTGACGAACTGGAGCTGGATCGCATTCAGTTGAACCTTAACCTGAAGGAGGTAGCCCTATGAATACGCATGATTCCCGAGGGAAGGATCGAATTGCCCGTTCCAGCCTGCTGGCGGCCATGGGTGCCGGCTTGCTGGCTTCGGTCTGTTGTGTGGGGCCGCTGGCGGCTGTGGCCGTCGGGGTGGGCGGAGCCTGGGCAGGCCAGCTTTCGGCATTGGAGCCCTACAGGCCGTTTTTTGTTGTGTTGGCGTTAGGGGCGCTGGGGCTGGCCTGGTATCGAGAGGTGCGACCCCAGCGGGCGTCGGGCCGTGATGCAGCTCTTAACTGCGATTGTGAGGCGGAGAGGCGCCCGAAAATGCGTCGATTGCTGCTAAGCCTGGTTACCGTGCTGGTGCTCGGCGTGCTGGCGCTGCCGTCGCTTATCGGTCAGGTTCAGCCGGCACAAGCAGCCTGTGCGGAGTCTGATCCGGTAAAGGAGGTAGTTTTGCAGATCGAGGGCATGACGTGTGCGTCGTGTGCGCAGGCGGTGGTCTATGCGTTGCAGCGCTTAGAGGGGGTACAACAAGCTAAAGTGACGTTTGAGCCGCCCATTGCTCGGGTGCGTTTCGAGCCCGCAAAGGTCTCTGTTGCGCAACTTATTGCGGCGGTCGAGAAGACCGGTTTTAAGGCAATGCTTAAAGTAGAAGGGGAATCATGAGAAAAATACTGGAATTGCAGCTTAAAGGCATGACGTGTACGCAATGCGCGCGCTCGATTGAGCACGCCCTGGCAAGGGTTCCTGGTGTAGTGTCCGCTCAAGTGCCGAGTTGGCAAAATGGTCGAGCTGTGGTGACGTGGGAGGGAGAGCGGGTTGATGTAGAAGCGCTGGCTGCTGCTGTGGCTGCTGCGGCTGCTGCTGGACACGAATACCGGCTGACGCAGTGGCAGGTGGTGCGGGAGATCGGGGAGAACCCGTCGGTTTCCCCGGATCGCTTGGATTACGACCTGCTAATCATCGGTGGGGGTTCGGCGGCCTTTGCCGCGGCGCTGCGGGCACGGGAGCTGGGCTTTCGGAGTCTGATCGTCAATGAGGGGCTGCCACCGGGGGGTACCTGTGTGAATGTGGGCTGCGTGCCGTCGAAGGCGCTTATCCGGGCAGCCGAGGCGCACCACCGGGCCGCGCACCATCCCTTTGCGGGCATTTGTTCGCGAAGCCAGGTCGAAGACTTCGGCGCCGTGATGGGCCAGGTGCAGGCGCTTACCGATGAGCTGCGTCAGCACAAGTATCTGGATCTGATCGACGGCACGCAGATTGTCTTTCGTGAAGGCCGGGCGCGGCTGGCCGGCGAGCAGGCCATTCAGGTCGGGGAGGAGACGATCACAGGCCGGGCCGTGCTGATTGCGACAGGTTCGCGTACGGCGCTGCCCCCCATTCCCGGACTCAGCGGAGGCCCCTATCTTACCAACGAAACCCTGTACCGGCTCTCCGAGCTGCCGGAGCATCTGATTGTGCTGGGGGGCGGCTATATCGGGTTGGAAAACGCCCAGGCGTTTGCCCGGCTGGGCAGCCGGGTAACGGTGCTGGAGCTGCTGCCCCAGGTGCTGCCTCAGGAGGATGCCGATGTCGCCGAGGCGCTCGCCACCTATCTCGAGGCGGAGGGGGTTACGATCCAGACCGAAGCGCGGGTCGTGCAGGTAGCCTGGCAGGAAGGTAGGTGGACGCTTTCATACGAACGAGAAGGCACCACGCATCGGCTGGAAGGATCGCACCTGCTGGTGGCAACCGGACGCCGGGGCAATACGGACGACCTGGGCCTGGAAGCGCTGGGTATCGCTACGGACCGGCAGGGATTCCTGCAGGTGGACGAGACGCTGCGCACTGCGGTGCCGACCGTGCTGGGGGCCGGCGATGTCATCGGTAATCCTCCATTTGTGTACACGGCCGCCTATGAGGGGCAACTGGCCGCCGAGAATGCGCTGATGAACCGACACGAGGTGCGCGATTATCAGGCGTTGCCCTGGGTTGTCTTTACGGATCCTCAGGTGGCCGGGGTGGGGCTGAGTGAGCGCGAGGCGCAGGCGGCTGGGGTGGATTACGAGACGTCTGTGCTGCCGCTTTCGGAGATTCCGCGGGCGCTGGTAGGTCGGGATACACGTGGGTTTGTCAAGCTGCTGCGCGATCCGGCAATGGACCGGCTACTGGGAGCGCGGATTGTGGCTCCGGAAGGCGGCGAACTGGTCATGGAGCTCTCACTGGCCCTGCGCTATGAGATTCCGGTCTCAGAGCTGGCCCGCCGTTTTCATCCCTACCTGACCTGGTCTGAGGCCATCAAGCTGGCTGCGCTGGGCTTTACAAAGGATGTGCGTCAGCTCAGCTGCTGTGCAGCATGAGATATCCCAATCATCGAAGACCGCTATGCAGACAAAGCAGCAAACGCCGATAGGGTAGAGGTATTTGCTTTTTCGTTACGCTGCGGCGTTTGCCCTGCTACCCTCTACAGGTAGTAACATATCTTCAAGGGGCTCCTCTGCAGGACGTCAGATCTGCGCTAAAACCGCCCTGTTGCCACAGAATATCCGTTGCAAGCAAACGCCGGCGGGCTTTTTTTCAATCCAGGCAGCTTTGGCCTGCACAAACAGACGGATAATAAAATACCCCCTCAGCCCTTCGAGCAGCTCCCTGCGGGAGGGGGAGCGGGAGAGAGGGATCCCCACCGGCTTCGGTTTTCCTTCAAAACGAGCGAAGCAGGTTCGCGTAAGCCGTTGCTGCAGGGCACACCTTGGTTAAATTAATTTTCTCATTGCTATCGGAGTCCCCTGCGCCCTTAGGCGTTTATTGACGAGCGGCAGTTAATCGAATATGTTGCTGTGAACCTGCTCGCTTCGCCCGAACGTCGCTATACGCTGGCCGGGGTGCTGCTGGCCCTGTTTCTGGGCGCACTGGACCAGACCATCGTGGCGACGGCCCTGCCGCGCATTGTGGCTGATCTGCAGGGACTGGACCGCTACGCCTGGATTGTGACGGTTTATCTGCTTACGTTCACCGTCGCCACCCCTATCTATGGCAAGCTGGCCGATCTCTACAGCCGTAAGGCTATCGAACTGGCTGCCATCGGCATCTTCCTGGGCGGATCGTTTCTGTGTGGGTTAGCCGGAGAGTTTGGACCGTTGCCCCTCCTGGGCGATGGCATGAATCAGCTCATCGTATTTCGGGCATTGCAGGGACTGGGTGGTGGAGGGCTGTTCTCACTGGCCTTCATCGTTATTGCCGATCTGTTTCCTCCAGCCGAGCGCGGGCGCTACCAGGGCCTGGTAGGTGCCGTCTTTGCACTGGCGAGTGTGCTGGGGCCGTTTATCGGAGGCGTGCTGACCGATCACGGAGACGCGCTGGTTCCGGGCATTGAAGGCTGGCGCTGGGTTTTTTACGTGAACTTACCGTTTGGACTGGTGGCGCTTGGATTCATCGGAAGCAAGATGCCACCGCTTTGTCCGCCAGCTGCGCATCGCAGGCTGGACTATCTATCGATGCTGTGGTTTACGGGCGCACTGGCCGCGCTCGTGCTAGCGCTGCAGCTGGACAAAAAGGCCCATCCCTGGCGTGCGCCGGAGACCATCGGCCTGTTTGTGCTGGCAATGCTGCTGCTGGCCCTGTTCGTCCGGCAGGCCCGGCGTTCGCCTTCGCCAATCCTAGACCTGGGCCTCTTTCGTGAGCGCGTTTTTACCACCTCGGTGCTTGCGTTGCTGCTGATGGGGGCGGCCTTCTTAAACATTATTCTGTTTGCCCCCCTGTTTCTGATCAATGTGACCGGCGTTTCGGCTACGGTGGCCGGTCTTAGCCTGATTCCCTTTTCGCTGGGGGTAGCCACGGGATCGACCGTTTCCGGCCAGCTGGTTTCTCGTTTCGGACACTACCGGCGTTTCATGCTGGGGGGCGAACTGCTTGTGCTTCTGGCCGTGGGACTGTTGGCGACGCTTACTCCGGAGACGCCGACCTGGCAGGTGGCCCTCTACCTGGCCCTATGCGGATTAGGACTGGGGCCGACCATGCCGTTGTTTCCGCTGGCCATCCAGAACGCGGTGGATGTGCGCAAGCTGGGACAGGCCACCAGCGCCGCCATGCTCGCCCGGCAGATTGGCGGTGTTGTGGGAACGGCCGTTATGGGCACCGTGCTGGCCGCTTCGTTGGCAGGATATGGCCCAAAGGGGACAATTGAGCCGATGGATTTCCAGAAGGGACAACGGGGAGGACTGGAGGCCATCCAGGCACGCTTTGATTCGCTGGCGGTTCAGATTGACGCTGCGCTGACAGCGCATGACGATGGGTTGCTGATGCGAACGCTTCGGGCTGCACCGCTTCCACCAACTGTGAAAACACGTCTTCAGGAGGCAACCCATCGTGAAGCTTCGGCTGAAACGATCCGGCAGCTGGTTCACCGGGAGCTCGAACAGGCACGGCAACAAGTGCTTGCGCAATTGCGACAGGCGTTTACCGAGGCAATCCAGCGCATCTACCGCTACGTGCTGCTGCTGGTCCTGGCCGGTCTGGTAGTTACCTGGTTTGTGCCCGAACTGCCGCTCCGGCGCTCGTATGCATAGCGATCCGGCCGGTTTGCTCTTGTTTTTTGCCTATCCGTAGCAATTGGCCGTTGACCTGCATGCGGGTTGCGCGTAAAAATCTTGAAAAAGAACCAAGCAGAGCGGCCATGCAGATCACCCGTGTTTATGCCGGCCCGGATGGGCAGGCTGTATTCGGACGATGGGGGTTGAAACTTCGGGATGTCGGTCCTTATGGTTTGCTTTCAAAGCGATGGTCGGCAAGCCACATTCAGTTTCTGGAAGCACCGGCCGGACAGGCCCACGACTGGCATCCGATGGGTGCACGGCAGCTGCTGGTGGTGCTGGAAGGGGAGATGGAGGTGATCGCGCCCGACCAGGAGCCGCGGCGTTTTGGTCCGGGCGAAGCCGTGCTTTTCGAGGAGGCGCTGGGGCATGGGGTCCGCCTGCACATTCCGGGTACAACGGCCTGCTGGGCGCTCCTGATCGCAGTGCCTGCTGACGAGCTGCTCGATGAGGTGCAAGAGGCCGGCGAGGAGTCATTTCCGGCCAGCGATCCACCTTCCTGGAACGGCACGACCGCCACTTAAAAGCTTGTCTGTTGTAACAAATATTCAAGAGTCCGGTATTAAACCGGAGAAAGAAACTATCCCGGTGGCATTATGGGCGTACATGGCATTCATCACGTGACGGCGATTTGCGGTCCGGCTCAGGAGAATCTGGACTTTTACGTTGGGGTGCTGGGGCTGCGGCTGGTGAAACGCTCGGTGAACCAGGACGAGCCGACGACCTACCATCTTTTTTATGCAGACGGGGCAGGGACGCCGGGGACGGATATAACGTTCTTTCCGTGGCTCGACCTGCCGCCTGCGCGCGAAGGAACGGGACGGATCATGACGGTGGCATTTGCCGTGCGCCCCGAGAGCCTGGAGTACTGGCAGCAGCGCCTGGTCCGCTACGGGGTGGCTGTTGAGCCGACCACCTCATCCTTTGGCGAGCCCATCCTTCGTTTTCAGGATCCGCACGGGCTTCGGCTGGTGCTGGTGGCGACCGAAGCAGAGCGACCTTTTGTGCCCTGGGAGGGGAGCCCGGTACCTCTGGAGCATCAGCTTAGAGGATTTCATTCGGTGCAGCTCTGGGAGCGAGCATTGGCGCCTACCGAGCAGGTATTAACCCAACAGTTGGGTTTTCAGCGCATTGGACAGGAAGGGGCATGGTACCGGTATGCTGTTGAAGAAGGCGCACCCGGGCAACTGGTAGATGTGCAGGTGCTGCCTGGTACGATGTCGGGCCGGGACGGTCGTGGAGGGGTGCACCACGTGGCCTGGCGCACGCGCGACGTGGCCGAAGCGGATCGGTTGCGGCGTGCACTGGCCCAAGCCGGACTCCGGCCTACAGGTTTGATTGATCGCTTCTGGTTTACCTCCGTTTACTTTCGTGAGCCGGGCGGTGTACTTTTTGAGCTGGCTAGCGATGGGCCTGGCTTTGCCCGCGACGAAGACCCGGCGCACCTGGGTGAAAAGCTGGTACTGCCGCCCTGGTTAGAGCCGCATCGCGCAGACATCGAAGCTGCACTGCCCACGCTCCGGGTGCCCGAGCCGGCAGCGTGGATGTGATCAGGCGCGGCGGCCGACTTCTCGGGTCATGCCGCTATAGCCCCAGGCGTGATAGCTACGTTCCGAGGCCACTTCGAATTCAAGCGCTTCAGCTCGAAGGTGAACGGTGCGAATGGGGCTGGTCGAAGCACGGCGGTGTAAAGAAGGGGCGGCAGGAGCAGCATCGACCGATCCCGACAGCGCCCGGCTGTTCACAGGCCTGGCCCCGCCAGCGCAGCTGATGCGGTCAGCAGCGTACGCAGGACTTTGCGCCGATCTGTTATAGAAGCTCAGAGGCGTTCAATAATCTTTCGCAGGCGTTCCTGAACCTGCTCCGCAATCGGACGCAAAGCCGGGTTGTCGACGGCCTGCATGGAGGCCACTGGATCGATGGCAGCCACTTCGGTCTGACCGTCTTCGGTCTGGCGCACGATTACGTTGCAGGGTAGCATTGTGCCAATGTGCGGCTCGGCCTGCAGGGCCTGGTGGGCAAAGTGCGGATTGCAGGCTCCCAGGATCTTGTAAGGCCGCACCTCGACGCTTAGCTTCTTTTTCAGCGTGGCCTGCACGTCGATTTCGGTCAGCACGCCAAAGCCTTCCTGCTGCAACAGTTCGCGCACGCGGGCTTCGGCCTCTTCAAGGCTGGCCGGGAGCGTGCGGGCGAAGTAGTAGGCGGTTTTCGTTTCGCTCATGGCTTCTCCAGGTTTGGTTTGCGGGCGATAAGATAACGAACAAGGCCGCCGGGGGCCAGTTCCACTTCTTGTTCCACCACCCAGCCAGCCTTCCGTACATTTTCCGTGGTGCGACGGGCAATATGCACGCCCGTCAGGCGATAGATCCAGGGATCGAGCCGGTCCATCCACCGGCCGATGCACTCAGAGCGCACGCGCATGTGTTCAAGCAAATGGAGCCGACCGTCCGGACGGGTAACGCGCAGCGCTTCCCGAAGCCCTTGCACCGGATCAGGAACGGAGCAAAAAACGAACGTGGCGGCCACTTCGTCGAAGGTGCCATCCGGAAATTTGAGCGCCTGCGCGTCCATTTCCAGCAGTTCGACATTGTGCCTCGAAAGCCGGACAACGCGGCGCCGCGCGTGCTCCAGCATGCGTGGCGACAGGTCAATCGCCGTCACCGTAACGTCTGGGGGATAAAACGGAAGGTTCTTGCCAGTACCGACCCCGATTTCGAGCACGCGAGGCCCCCGAATGCGGCGCCATAGGCGACGTCGCCATCTCCGAAAGGCCAGCCATTCCATGGGCAGCTCCAGCAGATCGTAGCAAGTGGCCAGACGGTCGTAAGCCCGTCGCGCAAACGCCGGGGTCTCCGGCTCGACGGATACCCGGTTCTGTGTGAGGAGGCTCATGGAAAGTATCGATAAATGTCTTTCCGGTGCAGGCAGCGAACAAAGACGATCGTGTCGTCTTCGAGCGCAAGCCCGATCCGCTAGTCGCCCACACGTATGCGATAGTAGTTGGGTGTTCCGCTCAGCCTCTGAAGGCCGGGTACAGTCTGGAGCGTCGGAGCCGCTTCGATGGCCTTGATGGTTTCCCGAATGCGCGCAAGCAGGCGATGGTCTGTGCGGAGCGCCCGCAGATCGCGCTCAAAGCTTTTGCGGAAAGCAACCTTCATGCATCGCCGCCTTTCAGCAGATCAAAAATCTGCTGGCGAGATACTTCCTCGCTTTCCAGACCTGCCTGGATAGCCCGCGAGAGCGCAATGTCTTCCAGTACCTCTTCGATCAGATCACGGAGGAAGGCCGCTTTTCCTGTAGGGCTTCTTCGAGCGCTTCTTTCAGCGCCTGCTTGAGCATTTCAGGAGTAACAACCGGCTGCATTTCCATGGCGATCGCGTCATCAGAAAAAGAAACTTGGAGTTTTACGGCTCCTTCCCGGCATGGTTCAGGTAAGCCGGTCACGCTCCAGGCGGGCTCTGCGTTCTTCGTACTCCTCGGTCGAGATTTCTCCCGCCGCGTAGCGGCGCTGGAGCAGCTCCAGGGGCGATTCTGTTCGAGACGGTGGGGGCGTGCCGGTCCGACGCTGGCTGAGCAGCCAGGCCAGCGCGATAATCACCCCGATCCAGAAGAGCCACCAGCCCCAGTGCATGCCCCAGAACATGTGCGGTCCGTACATGGTCAGGTCCGTTTAATCAGTGGGGATTGTGCTGACCGTGCCCATGCCGGGAGGGGCCACCTTGCATCATATGCATCATGCCCATCTGTCCCATGCCTTCATGGCCGCGCATCATGTGCATCATGGGCATCATTTCCATCATGGGCAGCCGCATCATGTAGGGCATCAGGTCATGCGGCTGCATGTTGCGCAGGCGCTCGCGCTGCGCGTCGTTGAGCACCTGCAGCATCTGGTGGTAGGTTTCATAAGGAGCCAGCCGATCATCTGTTTCCAGGCGGGCTATAGTCTGCAGGTGATCGCGCAGAGCGCTCGGGTCAGGCTGCTGCTCGCTTTGAAAGCGTTCCTGCAAGGCCTGCCGGTGTTGACGGATTTCCTGCTGGCGGGCGCGGTGCGCTGCCAGCATTTGTTGTTTGAGGTCATGGAGCTGGCGCTGCTGTTGTTCGGAAAGGTCCAGTGTATCGGCCATTGCCGGAAGCACAAAGGCCATCAGGGTAGCACGATGCAGCAGGTGCTGCGCTATCATGCCCTGATGCATCATGCCTATCATCTGGGACATCATTTCCATCATGGGCATCATGCCGCCCTGCATCATCATCGGGCCCGCCCTCATTCCACGGGCACTGTCTGGGCGGGCCATCATGGGATGGCCGTGCTGCTGGGCCAGGGCCGGCAGGGTCAGAAAGGTCAGCCCCAGTACCAGTCGTTTTGCAAGGGGGTCCATGGCGTTGTCTCCTTGGGTTGGTTGCACGTTCAGGATACACCCAACAAGCTACCGGACACTGTATTTAAAACGACTGAGCGATGGCTGAAAAGCTTTTAAGGAGCGTAACGAAGCGGTTACGATCGCGGTGCGTTTGGCAGAACGGGGCGGCGCAAAAGAGCTATTCCTCCAGATAAGGTAGAACGGCAGCTTCGAACTGCGCAAAATTGGCAGCGCCGGGCCAGGTCTCCCGAATGATGCCGTCGCGGTCGATCACAAATGTGGTGGGGCGGGCCTGTTCGACGCGGTTGTACGGAGGAGGCCATCGGGTGTTCTCGGGTAAATAGCCGCTAACAGCGGCTAAGGGACGTTCTTTGGTAAATTCCAAGATGGTCTGGCGCGACTCATCCGAGATCATGATGACCACGACGCCCTGGTCGCGATAGGCCTGCTGGAAGCGGTTGAGTTCAGGAATTTCGGCCAGGCAAGGGCTGCACCAGGTAGCCCACAGGTTCAGTAGGATCACTTTTCCCCGATAGTCGGCTAAGGTGCGCAGTTCGTCTGTGTCCACCAGGCGGAAGGCAAGTTCGGGAGCCGGGCGGCCGACCACGCCGGGAGGCTGTACAATTTCCGGCTGTTGCTGGCGCAGATAGGCCAGCACGCCCAGCGCCAGGCCCGAAAGCATGACCACGCCGCCGAACAGCGCCCCCATCCACGACGCAGCTCCCTCAAGCCTTCGGTTTGGGCTGAGCCGGGGAGCCAGCCAGAGTAGTGCGCCTCCGCCTATGATCAGCAATCCGGCCAGTGCGTAAAGCAGCGGCGGGCTGATGGGAAAGGCTTCTTGCATGGCTTACTGCTGACCATAACGGGCAAAAACCCTGGTCTGACCATCCGGCGTGAACGTCAGTACTTCGTAGGGATCCACCCGAAAGCCCTGCTCCATGCCGGGCGAGCCGATCGGCATGCCCGGTACTGCCAGCCCGGTTACGTCTGGCTTTTCCTGGAGAAGACGCCACACCTCGGATGCCGGCACGTGGCCTTCGATTACGTAGCCTTCGACGATGGCTGTGTGGCAGGAATGCAGCGTGCCAGGCACGCGAAAGCGGGCCTTGATCGCACTCAGGTCCTGTACATCTTCAGTGCGCACTTTGAATCCGGCCGCTTCCATGTGCTCGGCCCATTTTTCGCAGCAACCACAGGTGGGGCTCTTAAAGACCGTCAGCGTGGGCTGGGCCGAAGCCTGCTGCTGGCTGCTGTAGAGGGCCAGGCCTACGGCGGCCAGGGCCGCTCCCAGCAAAAAGCCCAGCACGTAGGTTTTAGGGGTGGTCCGCATGGGTTTGGGCGTCAGGTGAAACCAAGATTGTTGGCATTACGGCCAAAATCAGACAAAGCTCCCAATCTTGGCATTTTTTCAATACCAGAGCCGCACGCCGGCTACAAACCTGGACGTCCGTGTGGCCTCGCCTTCGGCACGGGCCAGGTCGGCCGCGCCTCCGTAGTGGCGGCTCCAGTTGAAACCAATGTACGGGGCAAACTCGCGCACGATTTCAAAACGCAGCCTTAGGCCGAAGTCCACACGGTTCAGTCCGCGTCCGATCCCCCATTCAGGCACCTCCTGCATGGCGGCCAGCGCCTCCAGCCTAGGTTGCAGAATCAACCGTTGGGTGAGCCACAGATCATGTGAAGCAGTCAATGAAGCAGATATCTCGCCCTGCTGACTCACAAACAGCGTGGGTTCCAGCTCGAACCAGTACGGAGCTAGGCCTTCCAATCCCAGGGCCAGGTGCGCCCGCGTGCGGGTTTCTTCGCCATAGGCCACGTCAAACCGCACGCCGAACTGCAGATCCCAGTAGGGGGCTATGACCCGGCTATAGAGTGCCTGCAACGCCACGTCGCCGCCGCGCTGCCCGGTCAGGAGCTTCCCGTCGCCGCGGATCCAGAGCCGGTTATACATCTTCCCAATCCAGGCATCCATGTCCCACTGAAGCGGTCGGCCTTTCTGGGTGGGAACCGTCTCCAGCAGGTCAAAAAGTACAAAGGCCAGTGTGTTTTCGTTCATGAAATGAATCGGCGGCTGATCCTGAGCCCAGAGTCCACGCGCGGACCCCATGGTCAGCGCGGTAATTATCAGTAAGGCTTTTATCGGGTGCATCATGACGAGGTTTGGGTGGCCGTTTCGGGTTCGGATACTTCAAAGACGCGAAACATCCCCATCTCCATGTGATAGAGGATGTGGCAGTGGAAGACAAAGGGGCCGGGCTCGTCCGGTGTAATCAGCACGGAGAGCCGCTCGGCCGGCTTGACCAGAATTGTGTGCTTGCGCGGAATGTGCCGGCCGTGGCCGTTTTCAAGCTCCATCCACATCCCGTGCAGGTGCATAGGGTGTTCCATCATGGTGTCGTTGACCAGTGTGAGCCGCACCCGCTCGCCATAGCGCAGCCGGATCGGTTTGGGTGCTTCTGAATAGGTCTTTCCATCAATGCCCCAGAGGAAGCGCTCCAATATTGCCGGTCAGGTGCAGCTCGATTTCGCGGGTAGGTGGCCGGAAGTCTTCACGAGGGTGCAGGCTCTTGAGGTCGGTATAGACCAGCACGCGCCAGCCGTCTTCGCCCAGGCCTACGCCCGGCTCGTGCAACCGGCTGCGGGTGATCATCGGGACGGCCGCGTTGCCCGGGCCGTGCGTGTCGCTGCCGTGCGGCTTGGGGGCCGGCGGCATGCCCGGAGACTGGCCCGCACCATCCATCATGGCGTGCCCGGCATGGTGGTCGTGTCCCCCGTGCGCATGGTGGTCGGTCGGTTCGGCTAAGGCTTCGTGGTCCATGCTCGCGTGGCCTTCGTGCACCATGCCCATGTCGGCATGGGTGCGTAGCGGACGCTTTCGAAGGGGTGGGATGGGGCCTTCCATGCCTTCGCGCGGTGCCAGCGTAGCGCGGGCATAACCGCTCCGGTCCATCGACTCGGCAAAGATCGTGTAGGCCTGCGCTTCCCTGGGCGTAACGATCACATCGTACGTTTCTGCAATGCCGATGCGAAACTCGTCCACCGTAACGGCCTGCACATACTGGCCATCGGCCTGAATCACGGTCATTGGCAGGCCCGGAATGCGCACGTCGAAGATGCTTCCGGCCGCCGCGTTGATGAATCGCAGGCGCACGCGCTCGCCCGGCTTGAACAGCGCCGTCCAGTTGTCCTCGGGCGCGTGGCCGTTGATCAGGTAGGTGTAAGTGGCTCCGGTGATGTCCACGATGTCCGTAGCGCTCATGCGCATGCGTCCCCAGCTCAGCCGGTCTTTCAGCGCCTTCCAGAAGCCCATCTCTTTTGCTTCCTCGGGCAGGCTGGCCAGCGTGCGGCGCTGGAAGTTGTAATAGCCGGGGTACTTGCGAAGCCGGGCCAGCACGCGGTGGGGATTCTCAAAGGTCCAGTCGCTCAGGACGATCACGTACTCCCGATCATAAGGATAGGGCTCTTCTGCCGGGTCAATGATGAGCGGACCGTAAATGCCCGTCTGCTCCTGCAATCCGCTGTGGCTGTGGTACCAGTACGTGCCGTGCTGGCGCAGACGAAACCGGTAGGTGAACGTTTCGCCGGGTTTGATGCCCGGAAAGCTCACGCCTGGCACGCCGTCCATGTCGAAGGGCACCAGCAAGCCATGCCAGTGGATGGAGGTGTCTTCCTTCAGGCGGTTGGTGACGCGGAGGATCACCTCATCGCCTTCGCGGAAGCGCAGCAGGGGACCCGGTACCGTGCCGTTGATGGTGGTGGCCGTTGCCTTGCGCGCTCCAATCCGGATTGGCGTTTCGGCGATGGTCAGATCGTACGTAACCGGAGCGTCGATCGGGCGACGGGGAGCCTGCACGTGCGGACGCGGGCGCGCGTAGGCCGGAAGGAGCATCTCTATTCCCGTCGAAATGCCCAGCGCCGTCAGCGCCTGCAGGAAGTCTCGCCGCGTGAGTTCTTTCATGGTTGCTCCGTTTGCTCCGAATTGAAAGATTCGGCGGTAATTTTGGGGCATTAGGCTAAAACATGTCTGTAGCGTGCCTTAAAACCCTTTAAGTAAGAAACTGACGGGGGTGAACAAGCTTTCTCAGAAATAAAAAAGGCAGATGTCATGTGGATTCTGCTGGTAGAAGACGATGAGCGGCTGGCGCGGGCGCTGGCCCGCGGGCTGCGTGAAGAGGGGTATCAGGTGGACCGGGTGGCCGACGGAGTGGAAGCGGAAGCCCGTGTGCAGGTCAGCCCCTATGATGCCCTGCTCGTGGACTGGCGACTGCCGCGCATGGACGGCCAGACGCTGGTGCGGCGCCTGCGGGAGGCCGGCTACCAGATGCCGATTTTGATGCTGACGGCGCTGGATGATCTGGAGCATCGGGTGGCCGGCTTAGATGCCGGGGCTGATGACTACCTGGGCAAACCCTTCGCCTTTGAGGAATTGCTGGCCCGGTTGCGGGCGCTGCTGCGCCGATCGCCCGTATGGCAGGCAACCGACGTGATCCGCCTGGGACCGCTGGAGATCAACGAGCGGCGTCGTCAGGCCCGGGTGGGCGATCACGTCTTGCCGCTGCGGCCCAAGGAGTACGATCTGCTGCGCTTTCTGGCGCGTCATCCCGGCGAGGTGCTTTCGCGCACCCGGATTGCCGAGCAGGTCTGGGGCGATCCTTTCTATGTGAGCGACAACGCGATCGACGTGACCGTTTCCGGGCTGCGCCAGAAGTTGAGCGACGCCTCGCCGGCGTTGCAGATCGAAACCGTTCGGGGGGTCGGTTATGTGCTTCGGATTGAACCTTCCGTTGCAGAAGCGCCATGAAGTGGTTCCGCCGCCCTCTGCACCGCTGGTCGATCTCCATGCGGCTGACGCTCTGGTATGTCACCACGTTGCTGGTGGTACTGGGGTTGTTTGCAGCGTTTAGCTACGCCGCCTTTCACACATGGCCCGGCATCGGGATTTTGATCAGCACCTGATTCACGAAACGCGCCAGCTCATGCCGTTTGTACAGGAACGGGCCGGCATGCCTGTTTTTGTGGCGCTCGACACGTTGCGGTCGGTGGCCTATCAGACCGACGGCATCTACGGTACCTATGTGCGGCTGCTGCGTGCAGACGGTTCGGTGGTCTATGAGAGTCCCAACTTCGCCCGGCACGAGCTGCTGCCTGTGCGCGTGCAGCCTGTTTGGGAAGTGCAGGTTTACAGCCACGCATGGGAGGGCAAGCCAGCGCGCACGCGTTATACGCCTCTTTTCGCCGAGGGTGGGCGACTTTTCGGCTGGCTGGAGGTGACAGGCTTCGAGTGGTCCTTGCATCGCGAGCTGCACCACCTGGGCCTGGTGCTGGGGCTGGGCATTGTGCTGGGCGTGCTGCTGGCTGCAGTGGGGGGCTACTGGCTGGCACGCCGGGCATTGCAGCCGGTTGCGTTATTGACGGCGACGGCCCGGCAGATGGGTGCCGATAACCTGGAAGCGCGTCTTCCTGTCCCCAGTGGGGTACAGGACGAGTTGACCGAGCTGGCCCAAACGTTCAACGAGCTGCTGACGCGGCTGGCCGCTTCCCTGGAACGGGAGCGTCGCTTTACGGACAATGCCGCGCACGAGCTGCTAACGCCGCTTTCAGCACTGCGTAGTGAGCTGGAGGTGGCCTTGCGACGGCCGCGCCAGGTTGTCTACTACCGCGAAGTGCTTGAAGAGGCGCTGCGCGACGTCGAGCGCATGACAGAGACCGTCCGGGGCCTGTTGCATCTGGCCCGTCTGGAGCGCACCGATGCCCACGAACGCGCCCGTCCAACCGATCTGGTCGAACGCTATCGTTCCCGCCTTAAAGACTGGCAAGTCCGCCTTAAGCAGGCTGAGTTGCGTTTTGATGCCGTTTTGCCTGAACATGCCTGGGTCTGCGCCGTACCGGAATATCTGGACGAGGTGCTCGATAACCTGCTTTCGAACGCCTGTAAATATACCCCGCCGGGAGGGCATGTTCGGGTGGAAGTGCACCAGCTGAACGGCCAGGTTCGGCTGCGCATTTCGGACAGTGGTGTTGGGTTTACGCCGGAAGAGGCGGCCCATCTCTTCGATCGATTCTATCGGGGGAGCTCGGCCGAAGGAAAGCCCGGCTCGGGGCTCGGTCTGGCCATTGTGCGAGCTATTGTCCAAGCCTGTGGCGGTTCGGTGCGAGCCTGGAGTCCGGGGCCCGGCAAAGGCAGTACTTTCGAAGTATACTGGCCGGCCTGTGCCGTTCCGATGCTGCCGGCGGTGCAGGGGGGACCTGATGGGTTAAGTAAAAGAAGCAGCTGATTGTTGCTGAGCTAGGCTTGAAATGGGATCTGTTCGGCAAAAGCCCGCCGCACAAGAGACGACCGGCGGGTTGGAGAGCAGTTCAGGAATCTACGGGTCAGGGACAGGAAACGTGGGGGTAGCAGTACTGTCAGCTCGGACATAGTATTTTGCAATGTAGATCACTTTCAAGTTAAACAATTCAGAAAAAGGCACGGCTTTTACCCGGCAATGCGCTTTGCGTTTTACATTATCGCAAACTTTTGCAACAGGCATGGACGACGCACAGCTTACCGCCTACCTACAGACATTGGGGGCGCTTCGTTTTGATCCGATTGGCCGTGTGGCCTATTTGGTGGAGAGTCCCTCGCCGGGCATGCACCGGTTGCGGGCAGCGCTGCTGCTGCAAGAAGGAGTAGGATGCATCGGCGATCACCCGCGTCGGCACGCATCGGGACGGGAGGTGAGTGCCATAAGCCTGGAAGTGCTGCGTGTGCTGCAGGTGCGTCCGGAGGTGCCGGGCGACAATCTGATTCTGGAGGGGATCGACCTGCGGGCGCTCAAGCCCGGCGATCGGCTGCTGGTGGGCGAGGTGGTGCTGGAGCGCAGCGAGCGGCCCCACCAGCCGTGCGCTACGTTTCGGGCACGTACAAGTCCAGAAGCGTTTGAGGCAGTGGCGCGGACGGGGCTACGCGGTGCGCTGTTCTCGGTTCGCCGGGGAGGTGTCATTCATGTAGGCGATCCAGTTCGGAAACTATCGTAAACGGCGTTGTCGTATGCGTGCATGGTATGCATTGGCCTTGGTGCTTGTCGCTTGCCAGTCGAAAGGGCAGATGCCACAAAATCCTGAGGATCGTCTGGCTCAGCTTGGGCGACAGGTCTATCAAACGTATTGCGCTACCTGCCATCAACCCAACGGGCAGGGCGTAGCAAACATTTATCCTCCGCTAACGCCCAATGAATGGATTCAAGGCGATAAAGGGCGGCTGATTCGACTGGTACTTCACGGCGTGCAGGGGGAGATGCGTGTAGGAGATCGGATCTACAACAGCGTAATGACAGCACACGACTTTTTAACCGACGACCAGATCGCGGCTGTACTTACGTTTGTGCGTCAAAACTTTGGGAATCAGGCTGATCCCATAACCCCAGAGGAGGTGGCAGCGGTCCGCGCTGCCAGTCAGCAAAAAGGGCCCTGGGAGGCTTCGGTACTGTGGGATCAGGTAGGGATTCCAGGGAAAAAGCCAGCCACCAAGCCTTAGAATCTACTCGCTTAAGGCGTTTTCGGGTGGGCGTGCAGGTAGGCGGAGTCGTCCAGTAGCTGCCTCAGCGGCTTGTGCCAGCTGTTCCCAAGCGTCAAACCGCCACAGGCGGGCGTGGGTCCGAATAATTTGGAGCTGGCGTAGGCGGTAGGGTGTAGGCTGCTGGGCAGCTAATGTTTCAAACCGAACGACGAGGGTATCGAGAAGTGCACGGTTTTGGCGCGTGAAGCCAAAATGGCTAATTTCCTCGACGAGTAGGGCATAAGTCTGATCCCAATTGGTTACCTCCTGTAATTCTTCTGGGTGATAAGTTTGATGATCATAGCGGCGTAGCAGCTCAAGCCCGGTAAAACCTATAGCTTCGAGCCGTTCGGTAGCGCCCAGGGGGAGGAAGAGGCGAATGGGGGGTTGCTGTGTGCTGCTTACAAAACGGATGTCGCCGTTTGGTGGCACTCCGCCTTGTGCTGCGCTGGGCAGCTGGAAATGCGGATTAAGCAACCGGAAGCGGTGATACAGGCTACTCCCTTTAGCAGCAACGTGCCAATCGAGCGTATCGCCACCTGCTTGCTGTAAAGCACGGAGCAAATCGCTGAGATAAAAAGGCTGTTTTGTGACGACTTGTACCAGTTCGGCTTGCACGGTATGGCTGGTGTCCAACGGAAGATGTTCCAGGGCGCGGACGGTTCCATAAAGCGAAGGCACGTAGCCGCGCGAATAGTTGCGAAACGAAGTGCTTGCAGAAAGTTGCGAAAAGCCTTCTGTCAAAGCCCAGACGAAAGCGTCGACTACGGTTGCACTGGGGCGCAAATATTGTATCCCTTCCGTAAGAAAAGCCCGATAAATTCGAAAAAGATTAGCCGGTCCGGTATGGTAGGCAGAAAGCCCTGGAATTTCATGGCCTACTGCATTCGTATAAGCACGCATAACCAAAAAGGCCGGCTCCATTGTTAGGAGGGGGTGCCATTCCTCGGCTACCTGTACTGTATTCCCGTAAGCTGTAGGCAGCTTGTAGTGATGGATGCCGTACTGGCGTAGCAGGTACGGCATAAGCTGGTAGCGGCTACGCGCACCGGCAGGGGACACCTGGCGGTCGTCGTTGAAGGTTTCGACAACTCCTACAGCTGTACTCAGTAAGCTAAGGTTTAGGCTTCGGGCCAGGCGAATTTCGTACTCTAAGTAGGGCAATGCCCGTTGAAAGGCTTCCTTTACCTGGGTAGCCCGGCCCCAGCGCGCCTGGAGGGTACTGCGTGCGTGTCCTCGGGCTGCAAAGTGGTCTAGCAAGTTGCGGGTAATTTCACGGCGAACGCGGTCTACGGCATCCCAGTCCATGCTGCCCTGTTCGACATAGCGCTGACGCCAGTCCGTCAACTCATAACGGGTGAGCTCCCGGCCTGTACGGGTGTCGTAAATGCGGATGGTAAAGTTATCGTCTACGGCTTGTCGGAGCGTGTATTGGGTAAGCAATGCCTGAAAGGCCAGCAGTAAGGGAGCTGTAACAATTGGGTCCGTTGCAGAGGGTGCTCCGGTAAAATACGGCCCATAACGCGCATCGGGGTGTAAATCTGGCGCGTACGTTCCTAAGGTAAGCGGTGCTGGAGGAGGGGGAGCAGGCTGCGGAGCCAGCAATGGGGTGTCAATAGGAGGAGAAGGAGCAGGCAAGGTAAAATACCGCCATAAAGCAATGCCCAAATGCGTAAAAGCAGCCGTACTGACCACCGCAAGTAGGGCCATCGCTGCTATACGCCACAACTGCTTACGCTGCATGCCGGTCTCCATTTTAGCCTAAAAATACATAGCTAAAGTCAACAAAAGCTCCCCTCCGTAAAATATCGGTTAGTGAGCTGTGCAAATGCAGCACGGAGGCTATCTAGGCCAGAGCTCTGAAAGCTGAAGCTTTCGGGGGTCCGGTCTAGCTGTTATATCTAAAGACAAAATTAGTGCCGTATCGGTTGCTAATGCTTGGGTGATGTAAGGCGCAAAGCGTCCCTCTTTTAGGGCCTGGCGCAGTACCTGTTTAATGGTGCGTCGCAGACCGTATGCATCGGTGGTTGAACTACCGTGAATGAGTCGAACCTGCGCCCGCCCTCGGCTTTGGGCGGCAGCCACAACGCGCAGCGCTAACGAAAGGGCTTCCTCGACGCGCGCACCGTGCAAGTCGAGCACAACGCAGCGCCCGTCATCCCTTAAGCTTGGGTAGGGCATAGCAACTGCTTTTTTTTTGGATATCGGAAACCCGACTACACGAAAGGTTTCAAGCCTTGAAAGCGTTTCTGTTAAATAATTGTATCGAAAACGCTTGCAACTTCCGGAAGTGAATCTGTATCCGAGGCTCGTCGTAGAACAACCCGGTTCGGTACTTCCGAAATCATCCTAAAGGAGGAAAACAACGCCATGAAACGGCTCTGGCATACGGTAAAAGCGCAGTTAGTACAGTTGGCGTATGCTATGGCGCTTCCGGCCTATACGTACTGGGGATACTGTACCGTTTGTGGTAAGACAACGCCCTGGCGGGCTGAGGCCATGCGTGGCCACTATGAATGCCTTTGTTGCGGTACCAATCCACTAAGTGCGGAACAGGAAAAGACATTGGTTGGTGCCTAAGCCTCACCGGGTTGTTGGCCTACACGGGGAGCTTCTTTCTGAAGTTCCCCGTGTTTTTTGTAACAAATCTGTCGTGAACTTGCTTTTTTAGAAGGGATTTCCCTAATTAAACATGACGTGTTCACCAAACTAACCATGTGCTATGCCTATTCGTAAAGC
>Ga0197143_1000444_pt1 | contig 46404 bp, 37 predicted proteins | sample GBS70_MetaG_FD_148603 | JGI IMG/M metagenome (GOLD analysis project Ga0197143, IMG submission 148603) | Sediment microbial communities from Great Boiling Springs, Gerlach, Nevada, United States - GBS 70_MetaG | ecosystem: Environmental > Aquatic > Thermal springs > Hot (42-90C) > Sediment... | reverse complement strand
GTGATACTGCACAGTTTTGACCCCGCGCGATTGGCGAACTGGAAGGCACGCAGCTACCCCGTAATCGTGATGGGCGGCTTTCGGGACTACCTGCCGTATGTGGAGGTGAACCCCGACGCCGTGCAGCGCACGCGCGACGGCACGCCGATGAGCGTCGAGAGCAGTTTCTACCTGACGCCAACGCCCGAACGCATCGAGGCACTCATCCGCCAGTACCTGCAGGTGCTGGAGGCAGGCGCGGACGCCGTCTGCCCCGAAGAGCCAGAATACTGGGCGGACGCGGGCTACGAAGCGGCGTTCCGCCAACTCTACGAGGCGCGTCTGGGACGCCCGTGGCAGCCGCCTGACGAGTCGCACGCCGCGCGCTGGGCAGCAGACCGCCTCAAGGCGCAACTGATGACCGAGGCGGTGCATGCGATACTGAACGCCGCGCGCGCCCGCAAGCCCAACGCCAAGCGTATGGTCGCCGTGCATAGCCCGCTGAACTGCGCCCTGTGGCGGATTTGCCTCGCGCACTATGCCCTGATTTTCGGGGACGGCTTTCCAGATTTACCCCCCTCCTTCAGGTTCCCCCCGCTTCGCGAGGGGAACCAAGCGGGCGCGGGTTCGGTTCCCCCTGCGGGCAGGGGGAACCTTAAGGAGGGGGTGGTCAATGAGGTCATCGGTCAAGTCTGGTCGGACACCGTGCGCACGCCGCTGCCCTCCGACGGCGAGTACCGAGCCGAGCCGTTCGCCACCGCCTACTTGGAGTACGCCTCGCTCGCGGGGCTGCTGCGCGAATCGGGCAAGCGGCTCTGGTTCCTGTGCGACCCGCTCTCCGATGTGCCCAACCGCCCGCTGGAGGAGCATCAGCGGTTCTACTTCAACACGCTGGTGGCGTCGCTGATGTTCCCCGAAGCGACGGGCTACGAGGTGCTGCCGTGGCCCGAGCGGATTTTCGGGGCTGTGCCTGCCGAGTACGCGACGGTCATCTTGAGCGCGACGCGCGCCTGCGAAGCGATTGCGCAGACAAGGGCGACCCTCGACGCGGGCGTGGAGGGCATCGGCATGCTGTTCAGCGACTCGATGACGGCGATGCGCGGCGCGCCCGAACTTGCGCCCGTAGAAGACATGCTCGCGTTGGGCATCCCGCTGGTGAACGCGGGCATCCCGCTGACGATGCACTCGATGCAACGGCTGCCCGAACGCGCCCTACCGCGCAGCCTGCGCCTTCTGCTGTGGACGCCCGAAACGGTCAAGCCGCTGCGCGAGGCGGAACTGCGCGCCCTCGCCGAGTGGGTGCAAGGCGGCGGCTGGCTGTTTGTCGTCGGCGGCGCAAACGGCTACGACGCCATCCCCGACATGCCATGGCAACAGGCAGGACAGCCGACGCCCATCCACTGGCTGCTGCAGATGCTCGGCAAACCGCTGACGCTGGAGACCGTTCCGCCCGAACCTGCTCCGCCCGAAGCGTGGCGCACGCTCGGTATACACGGCGCAGAGCCTGCGCAAGGCGTCTTCAACCGCCGCTGGGTGGATATCGATCTCTCGGACTATCGGGGGCAGACGGTGTTCGTGCGGTTCAGCGACAGCATCCCCGACACGGGCTGGGGCGCGCTGTTGCGTCAAGTGCGCTTGGAGGCAGACGGCAGGACGCTCGCGGCGTTCTTTACAGGCTCGCCCGCCGAGCCGCTCTTTCTGCACACCAATCACCGCAGCCGCCTGAACGCCAACAACGAGCGGTTTGCCGACCGCGACGCTTTCTTCGTGTACCGCTTCCCGCTACCACAGGCGCGCGCAATCACCCTACGGCTGGAGTTGGCGCAGGAGTGGCGGCTCGATATCAGCATGCAACCGCCCTATCGCGAGCATCAGGTTGTTCCGATGCGCCCCGACCTGCCAACGCTACGATTGCGCGACGACGAGGTGATTACGCGCTACCAGACGCCCGACGCCGAGCCGTTCTACACTCACGATGGCGCGCCTGTCGGGGTGAGCCTGCGCGTGGGGCGCGGGGGGGTTGTGCTGCTGGGCGTGTCGGGCAGGGCGTTCGGCAACGCTTACGGCGGCGCACGGGACTGGCGAGCGATTGTGCGGTATGTGTGCGGGCTTGCGGGTGTGCGCTATCGTGAGCGGGCGCGCATCGTCGCCCGACGCGGCGAATGGGTCGCCGCCTATGGCACCTACCGTACGACTACCCTGCGCGGGACTTACTTGGACGCGCTCGACCCGCGCCTGCCGATTCTGACTGACCCGCCACTGAACCCGCGCACGCCGCGCTTGCTGCTGCAGGTGGATAACCGCCTGCGCAACGGCGGGCTGTTGCATACGAACGCGCAGGTGCTGCTGCGCCACGAGACGGGCGGACAGGTGGCGTACCTCGTGCGGGGACCCGAAGGCGTGAACGGCGTCGCACGGTTTGGTTTGCGCGGACTGCAGGGGCGCGTCAGCCTCACCGACACGCTGGGCAACCCGCTGCCCTATAACGCCGAACGCGAAGGCGGCACGCTGCTCGTGCGCTGGAACCTCAGCCCCGACGGGCAGGTGCTTATCGTGCGCTGAGGCAGGTACACTTGCACGCGATGAGTCGCGCCACGCTCTGGCTGTGGCTGACAGCGATTGCGCTGCGCCTTGCCTACGCGCCGCTGGCGACGCACCTTGACCCCCTGCTGCGGGCGAACCCGCTGCATGGGGACGCTATCCTGCACGACCAGATGGCGTGGCGGCTCGCCAGCACGGGCGAGTATCGGCTGGACAAGGGGCTGATGACCGCGCCTGCGTACATCTACCTGATGGCGGGCGTGTACGCGCTTATGGGGCACGCGCCGATTGCTGTGCGCCTGCTGAACGCGCTGCTGGGGCTGCTCGCGCTGTGGGGGCTATGGCGATTGACCCATCGGCTGGCGGGTGAACGCGCGGCGAACCTCGCGCTGCTGCTCGGCGCGTTGCACCCGCATATGCTGATGATTACGGGCTGGCTCTACACGGAGAACCTCGCGCTGCCGCTGGCAGTGTGGGCGGTGTACGGCTTGCTGTATTGGCGCACGGGGTGGGGCTGGGCGGCGTCGGGCGCTCTGCTGGGACTGCTCGCGCTCACACGGGCGAACTTCCTGCCGTTTGTGGCAATCGCGGGCGCGTGGCTGCTGTGGCGCGAGCGGAATCGGCGTCTGCCTGCCCTGCTGCTGACGACCGCGCTGCTGACCGTCGCGCCGTATGTCGCCTATATCTCCGCGCGGTACGGCGCGTTCGTGCCCATCGGGCGCGGCGGGTATGTGCTGCTGTGGGCGAACAACGAGCATGCCGACGGCGGGTACGACCCCCTCTTTCTGGAGCGCACGCTCACCATCGGCGGGGAGACGAAGACGACGCGCGAGTGGCTGAACGCGACCGACCCTATCGAGCGTGACCGCCAAGCGATGCGCCTCGCGTTGCAGTGGATTCGCGAAAACCCTGCCGATTGGCTGCGGTTGCTGGGGCGCAAGATTGCGCTCACGCTCTCGGCGTTCGGGCTGCAGAACCCTGAAAATCGCGGCATTGCAGCGGCGTTGCGCCTCGCGGATGGCGTCTACTGGCTGTTCCTCGCGCTGGCAGGGTATGGGCTGTGGCGGCTGCGTGAGACGCATCGCGTGTTCGTCTGGCTCGCCGCGCTGTTCCTTGGCTGGACGCTGCTGACGATTCTGCTCTACGCAGGGGGCAGTCGCCCGCTGTTGCCCGCACAACCGCTCTTGACGCTCGGCGCGGCGGTGGGAATTGCGTCGCTATGGAAACGACGGCAACCTGCTGAACGCTAATCAGGTACAATCTTCGCCGCGCAAGGAGCGAAACGCCATGGCGATCTTGGTCAACGCCGATTCGAAGGTACTGGTTCAGGGAATCACGGGGCGCGAAGGAGAGTTCCACACGCGCCAGATGCTGGAGTACGGCACAAAAGTTGTCGCGGGGGTCACCCCAGGCAAGGGCGGGCAGGAGGTCGCGGGCGTGCCCGTGTTCGATACGGTCAAGCAGGCGGTACGCGAGACGGGCGCGAATGTCTCCTGCATCTTCGTGCCCGCGCCGTTCGCCCCAGATGCTATCTTGGAAGCAGCCGATGCGGGCGTCGAACTCATTGTGTGCATCACGGAGGGCATCCCCGTGCAGGACATGGTGCGCGTGATGAGTTATGTCAAGCGCTGCACAAACAGCCGCGTAATCGGACCCAACTGCCCTGGAATAACCACCGCTGAAGAATGCAAAGTGGGCATTATGCCTGGCACGCTGTTCAAGAAGGGAAACATCGGACTGGTGTCGCGTAGTGGCACGCTGACCTACGAGATCGTGTACGAACTCACGCGAGCGGGGCTGGGTCAGTCCACCTGCGTGGGCATCGGCGGCGACCCGATTATCGGCACCACCTTCATCGATGTGCTGCCGCTGTTTGAGGCAGACCCGCAGACCGAAGCCGTCGTGATGGTGGGTGAAATCGGCGGCTCGGATGAGGAGATCGCGGCGGAGTATATCAAGAACCACATGACCAAGCCTGTGGTGGGCTTTATTTCGGGGCGCACCGCGCCGCCAGGCAAGCGCATGGGGCACGCAGGCGCGATTATCTCAGGTGGTAAGGGCAGTGCGCAGTCCAAAGTTGCCGCGCTCACCGACGCAGGCGTGCCCATCGCCGAAACACCCAGCGAAATCCCTGACCTCGTGAAGCAGGCGCTAAGACGGTAAACTCGCCGTCGGGTAGAATCCTGCCAGCTCAACGCCGAGTCCAACACATAGGAGGGATTATCGAGATGAAACAAATACAGGCGATGAACTTGATTCGCGGGCGCTGGCACGAGTCGGCGTCTGGCAAGCGCTTCGAGAGTCTTAACCCCGCTGATACGCGCGAAGTGATTGGTACTGCCCCTTGGTCGAGCGCCAGCGATGTAGATGCTGCAGTACGCGCCGCACGCGAGGCGTACCCGATGTGGAAAGCCATGTCGCGCATCAAACGCGGCGAACTCATCGACAACCTCGCGCAACTCATCAAGCGTGACTTGAACGCGCTCTCGGAACTGGTGACGCGCGAGTGCGGTAAACCCATCAACGAAGGGCGCGCCGATGTCGTCGAAGCACTCCATATGACGCAATATGTGGCGGGTATGGCGCGCATGCCACACGGCGAGATTATCGACAGCGAAATCGCCGAGAAAGACGCCTACATCCTGCGCAAGCCGAAAGGTGTCGTCGCATGCATTACCCCGTGGAACTTCCCGATTGCTATCCCGCTGTGGACGATTCTGCCCAGCCTGCTGGAGGGCAATACGGTCGTCTTCAAGCCGTCGGAAGATACCCCTATTTGCGGGCATGTGCTGGCGGAACTCTTCGTGGAAGCGGGCTTCCCGCCCGGCGTCATCAATGTCGTTCACGGACCGGGCGAGGACGCAGGCGACCCGCTGGTGCATCACCCCGAAGTCGATGTCGTGGTGTTCACTGGCTCCTACGATGTCGGACGCTACATTATCCAAGAGTGCGCCAAGCTGCACAAGTTCTGCGCCGTGGAGATGGGCGGCAAAAACGCTGTTATCGTGCTGGACGACGCTAATCTGGACATCGCGCTCCACGCGGCGATTCTGTCGGCGTTCAAGACCAGCGGGCAGCGGTGTGTATCGTCTAATCGCATAATTGTTCACGAGAAGATTGAACCCGAGTTCACCCCGCGCTTTGTGGAGTTGGCGAAGCGCCTCAAGATTGGCAACGGGCTGCACGAGGATACCTTTATGGGTCCGCTCATCAACGAACAGGGTGTGCAGAAGTACCTGTACCACAATCAGAAGGCGATTGAGGAGGGCGCGGAGGTGTTGCTGCCTGGCGGTGTGCTGAAAGACGGCGAGTATCAGTACGGGCACTTCGTCGCGCCGTTCGTGTACCGCATGCGCCACCGCTCGGATAGCTTCGCGCTCAAAGAGGAAGCCTTCAGCCCGCATGTGGCGATTATCCCTGTCAGCGACATCGACGAAGCCATCTATGTCTACAACGACACCAAGTACGGGCTGGCGATGGCGGTGATTACCGAAGACTACCGCAAGTGGCGCTATGTGCGCGACAACTGCGAGTTCGGCGTCGGGTATGTGAACCTGCCGAGTATCGGCGCGGAGGTGCATCTGCCCTTCGGCGGGGTCAAGGGCAGCGGGAATGGGCATCCCAGCGCGTCCGCGCTGTTCGACGCCGTCACCCACAAGGTCGCCTTCACGGTCAACCACGCGACCGAGATCAAGATGGCGCAAGGCTTGAGCGCGAAGATTGGCTAAGTTGCTTGCTGAAGGCGCGGCGGCAAATCTGCTGCCGCGCCGAAATGTTTCCCCTCGTGGAGCACGCAGTTCACGGCAATTAGCAATGCGAACTGGGGCGCGCCGACGCCGCGCAGGCTGTGCAGCGGGCAGTTGCGAGCTTACCGTATCTGTCGTCCGCCGAGTAGGTACAGCGTGTGAGCAGCGTCGGCGCGGCGGATAGGCGCATCGGGCTGAAAGCGAAGCCCCTCCGCTGTGAACGCCTCGAGTCCGTCCCAAATCGCGGGCGAAATGCGCCGCGCGTGTAACCGCGCGAGGAACGGCAAGTCGGGATCATCGTCTCGCACATCGGCAAACGGCGATTGCTGTCCCTGCAGCGGCTGCCACTCGTTCGGCTCTACAATCGCCAGCGTGCGTATTAGCCAGCGCACGAAATCGCGCCGCTTGATGGGCTCATCGGGATTGAAGCGACGGTTCTCTGTGCGCTCAATCACGCCCAGCAGGAACAGGTTCTGAACGGGCACGGCGTAGGGGTGTCCGAACAGCACATCGGTGAACGCCAGCCCCTGAAACCGCTCTTCGGGCAGGTCGGGCTTGGCGGTGCGCAGGTGCTTCCACAAAAGGCGCGCCGCCTCGCCGCGCGTCAGCGGCGCGTCTGGCTCCATCCGCTCGCTGGGGAAGTACCCTCGCGCCGCCAGAAACTGAATCGCCTCGAAAAAGCGCGTCTCAGGTGTGACATCGGGGAAGTAGTAGATGTACTGCTTGAACTGGCGCAGCAAGATGCGCTGAATCTCGGCGGGGGGAATCTGGCGCAGGGGAATTCCCGTCCATAGGCTAAGCACAGCGGCGACGCCCGCTGCCTGACCCATATTCATTCGCACAGGCTCCATGCGCAGGGTGCCAATTGCTACATGGCTTGCCGACACGCATGTCGTGACCAGCAAGCCCTCCACCCGCTTGGGAACCAGCACGCCGTAAGGCACTTGGTACCACGGCGTGTACTGGAAGAGCCAGAACTCGCCCTCGCCCATATGCGCGAGCTCGGGTACAGGTTCGCCTTCCTTGACCACCACGCGGCGCACGGCGTGCGAGTCCATCGGGTAGTCGCCAATCGCAATCGCGTCGGGGCGGACGCGCTCCCGCGCCAAAATGATGTCCATCTCCTTCAGGAACACCTCGCCTTCGATGCGCCGCGCCTTGCGCACATACAGAATCGGCGGCAGGTGGTCGCTGTCGCGGAACTCATCCTCCGCCAAGCCGAGATTGGGCTGCCCTAATTCGGTCTGGATATAGTGCAGGTAGCCCAGCACATGGTTTTTGTAAATCTGATAAATGCGCTGCCGCTCTTCCCAACTCGCTGTTGGGTAGCGGTAGTTGACCTCTTGCAGGGTTGTGCCGTGCGGATGCTGGTTCACCTCGAACTTGTTGCCAGGAGGGATACGCCCGTACAAGTACGCCCACGAGCGTTCCCATGGGGGCGACAGCACATAGTTGAGGCGGTTGTAGCCTGGCGGTGGGTCGCCCACCTGTGGCGTCGGGTAGTTCTGCACGATCATCAGAATGGCGTAGCCAGGGATGCGTCGGTCGCCTTTGCCCGTGCTGCCAGGCAGGAATCGGTCGTTGAGGCGGTCGTAGTAGAGGACGCCCGCATGCGGCTCTTCAGGGCTACGTGGCTCACGCCCGATTCGGTAGGGCGCGCCTGCCCACGCCGCGATGTCGCCCTCCGCCGTCGCATCGATGACGATGTCCGCCATGAATCGCCCGCGCCGTGTCCCGTCCAGCGTCACAAACTCCACGCCCGTGATGCGGTTGCCCTTTTTGAACACGCGCGTCGGGCGCACGCCGAAGTAGAGATCGATATTCGGCTCGGCGTACACCATCTGCTTGATGAGCATGTTGGCGACCCACGGCTCGAAGTTCAGCCCGTTGCGGTAGAAGTAGAGGTTAGTATCGTCGCCACGCGCACGGTAGTAGGCTTCCACGCGCTGGCGGAACTCCTCGTACAGCCCGTTGATGCGGTCGCGCTGGCGCACATCGGTCACGGCGACACCGTTGCTAATCATCCCGCCGAGGCGATTGGTCGGCTCCATCAGAGCGACCTTGACACCCAAGCGTGCGGCGGTAATCGCCGCGCCAACGCCCGACGCTGTACCGCCGACAATCACGATCGGGTAGCGCGCCTCCGCAGGCAACGCGCGATAGGTACGGTCGGTGCGCTCCACAATCTCTGAGACGCGCCCATCAGGGTAGACCGCCTGCACCGCCAGCCGATACTCACGCCCTGCGACCAGCCCCGTGAAGTCGTACGATTTCGCCGCACCGTCCACTTCGGCAACTTGCACGCCGTCTAAAAACACGCGGTACGCGCTCGGCGTCTCGCCGCGCGGGGGCAGCCAGTACAGGGTAATGCGCTCCGTGCTACGCGGAATCGACTCTACGGAACGGGGAACCGCCTGCCCAACACCAACGCTCGCAATCGCTATCCATAGCCCGAGCCACAGCCAGCCTCGATGCATACCCCATAATCTTACCCCCATGCAGCGCGTGGCAGGTACAATTGAAGCGATGCTCCACGCCTTGCACATCGAGAATCTGGCGATAATCGATCGGCTGGAGGTGGCGTTCGAGGCGGGGTTCAACGCGCTCACGGGCGAAACGGGCGCGGGCAAATCAATCCTGATTGACGCGCTGAACCTTGCGCTGGGCGAACGCGCCGACATCAGCCTGATTCGTGCAGGTGCGGAGAAACTGCGCGTGAATGCCGTATTTGAGGTGCCCAACGATCCCGAATTGCACGCACTGCTGGGCGAGTTGGGCGTCGAGCCAGAGGACGGGCTGCTGTACCTCTGCCGCGAGGTGCACACCAGCGGGCGCTCTATTGCCCGCATCAACGGGCAGCCTGCTCCCGTTAGCGCGCTCAAAGCCCTTGGCGAACGCCTCATCGATATGCACGGGCAGCATGAACACCAGTCGCTGCTCAAGCCCAGCAGCCACCTGGAGTTTCTGGACCGCTGGTTGGGCGAGCCTGCGCTGAAGCTGCGCCAACAGGTACGCGAGACCGTCAGCGCACTGCGCCAGACCGAGCGCGAGTTGCAGGAGATTGTCGCCCGCGAGCGCGAACGCGAACAGATGCTCGACCTCTACCGCTTCCAAGTGGACGAGATTCGCGCGGCGAACCTGCAAGTGGGCGAGGATGAGCAACTGGAGACCGAAGCGCGTCGCCTGATGCACGCCGAAAAACTCGTCGCGTTGGCAGGCAACGCCTACGACGCCCTGATGGGCGAAAACGGCGCGTACGACCAAGCCGCAAGCGCATCGCGCAACCTCACCGAAATCGCGCGGATTGACCCCAGCGTCAGCCCATGGGGCGAAATGCTGGAGGGTGCGCTTGCGCAACTCGAAGAGGTCGCCCACAACCTGCGCGCCTACGCTGAAAGCATCGAGTACGACCCTGCACGCCTCGAGGCGGTTATTGAACGGCAGGAACTAATCAAGCGGCTCAAGCGCAAGTATGGCGACACGATTGAGGCTGTGCTGCAATACGCGGACGAGGCGGCGGCGAAACTACACGCGCTGGAAACGCAGACCGAGCGGCGCGCCGAACTGGAAGCGGAGCTGGCGCGTCTGCAGGAGTCGGCGCACGCGCTCTGCGAGCAACTCTCCGCGCTGCGGCGCGACGGGGCGCAACGCTTCGCCGACGCCGTGCAAGCCGTCTTGCGCACGCTCGCTATGGAACGCGCCCAGTTCACCGTAGAGGTGCGCCCTAAGCCGATGGACACCACAGGCGCGGACAGCGTCGAGTTTCTGTTCAGCGCGAACCCTGGCGAGCCGCCCCGCCCGCTGAACAAAATCGCCTCTGGGGGCGAGATGTCGCGCGTGATGCTTGCCCTAAAAACCGTTCTGGCGGACGCCGCGCCCGTGCCCACCCTCGTGTTCGATGAAATCGACGCGGGCATCGGGGGACGCACCGCGCACGCCGTCGGCGAAAAAATCGCCCAACTCGCCCGCCACTGTCAAATCCTGTGCGTCACTCACCTACCCCAAATCGCCTGCCGCGCGAACCATCACCTACTTATCGAAAAGCACACAGACGGCGCAGCAACGCGCGTCTCTGTACAGCCCCTTACGGGTGAGGCGCGCGTTCTGGAAATTGCCCGTATGCTTGCGGGAACCCCTACCGAAGCCGCTCTCCAACACGCTCGCGAACTCCTCAACGACTCAGCATCGGCATAGGCGCAACGACTGCACGGAATAGGGTATACTATGTGCTTGGAGGAACACCGAGCATGCCAATCTTGGGATACATGGGTACACAGGAGTGGATAATCCTGCTAATCATTGTGCTGGTGCTGTTTGGCGCGTCGCGCTTGCCCGCACTGGCGCGTTCGGTCGGCGAGGCACTGACCGAGTTTCGCCGCGCGACCCGCACGGACGACGAGGCGGAACAGACACAGAAGTGAAAACCGAGCGCCGGGCATGCATCTCCAGCGAGTCTGCCACCCTACCTACACGCATTGGGTGGCACGGAATACGCCTGGACGCCCCGGCAGGCTGGTACCTCAAAGGCTACTCGGGCGACTGGAAGGAGGGGTTCCTACAAGTCGGGTCGCCCCATAGCATGGAGTTGGACCTCAAGTGGAGCCGCACGCGCCGTAAGACCGATCTTGCCTATGTGCTACAACAGTTTCTGGCGAAACTGGAGCGCGCCAAGCGCAAGGCGCGTCAGCCTTTCCACAGCATCCTGCACCCTATAGATGCCCACTGCATTGAGTTTCGCTGGCGTTCCGATGAGCGCGCCGTCGGGCGCATTCAGCGCTACCCCGAACACCACACGATTGTGCTGATGCAGCTGCGCTCGGCGTCCAAGCATGACGCGCTGTTTCAGCAGGCGCGCCCGATATTCGAAAGTTTGCGCGTCGCCCCCGACCCCGACGGCTGGGTCGAGTGGAGCCTGTACGGGCTGCACAGCGCTGCGCCCGCCGACTTCCGCCTCGAGAAGGCGCACGCCGTCACGGGGCAGACACGCCTGGTGCTAACGCGCCGTCATGAGCGGTTGATTCTTGAGCGGATTGCCCGCGCCGAGCAACTCCTCAAAGGCTACGACTTCGCCGAGTGGGTGGACCACTGGTTACGCTGGCGTGCATGGCGCGGCGCACGCGAGCCGTTCACTTGGGGCGAGAACGACTACGGCGTGCACCTTAGCACCCGCTTGGGACTGGGCGCGCTGGCAACCGAGTGCGTCGTGAGTTTGTGTCGCTTGCGCCTGCCCGCATGGCGCATACGCGCCGTCGCCTGGCTGTGCAAGCCGCGCAACACTGTGTTCCACATCCAGCACCACAGCCCGTTCCGCTCAAACCTGCTGGAGGAGGTGATGGCGCGCACCGTATGCTGCTGAAACGGCTCTTCAAACGCCCCGCGCCCCAAATCGACCGCAAACAGGTGCTGCGTCTGTACCCCATTCGCAATGCCATCGTGCGCTACGAACAGCGCGAGGATGGCGTCTACATCCTGATTGTGCCTCTCCAGCCGCGCGGAATCTTCGGCTGGTTCAGCAGGATATTCAAGCTACCCCGCGAACATCGAATAGAGCTGGACGAGATTGGTAGCACGGTGTGGGCAATGTGTGATGGCAAGCACGCGGTGGAAGCCATCGTGCAGCGTCTCGCGCAGCAGTATGCGCTGGAGCGGCGTGAGGCGGAGCTGTCGCTGTTCGCGTTTCTGAACACGCTCGCCCGACGCGGGTTTATCGCCTACTCGAAGAAACGGCTATGAGCAAGCAACAGACCAGCACGATACGCAAGCAGGTGCAGCTGCCGCTATCAGTGGCGTTTCGAATTAGTTTGCTGAACATTCGGGTGCGCTTTCTGCGCGCACTCATCACTGCCGCCGGCATTATGCTGGGCATTGCTTTTTTCACGGCGGTGCGCGCCGCTGCACTCTACGCGCCTCCGTTAGACCCCAACGACCCCGCTGCCCTTGAGACCGCAACGCGCCAAAACTGGCTGGTGGTGATGAGCCTGCTGATGTCCACCGTCGGCATCTCGAACTCGATGCTGATGGCGGTCACAGAGCGCTACAAGGAGATAGGTACGATGAAATGCTTAGGCGCGCTCGATTCGTTCGTGGTCAAGCTCTTCTTCTTGGAGGCGGGCATTCTGGGTGTGGTGGCATCGGCAATTGGGTTCCTCGTCGGCTGGGGTCTGGTATTCCTCATTAACCTGTTTCGGTTAGGCGCGAGTGTGTGGAGCGCAGCGACACCGCTGGAGCTGTTGGGGCTGCTGGGTCAGGCGATGGTGATCGGCGTGGTGCTGACGGTGGTTGCTACCATCCTACCAGCGATTCGCGCAGCGAAGATGCCGCCTGCCGCTGCCCTGCGTGTGGAAGTCTAACTCCACACCCGCGTCCAAAGGCACTTTAGATACAGGCTTTCGGGGAACTGCAGCAGGTACGGGTGGTCAGGCGCTTGGAAAGTGACCTCCTCCAGGTAAAGTGGGGTGGCGCGATCGGTTGCTGCAAGGCGCACAGTGTCCAACATCTCGACAAGGCTCAGCTGATAGGCGCAACTACACACGACCAGTCGCCCGCCCTCGCGCAACAGCGGCAGCGCGTGATAGACCAGCTTCCAAATTGCCCAGCGCAGCGAGTCTTTTTGGTCCTGACGCTTGGCGATTGCGGGCGGGTCTAAGACAATCCAGTCGAACTGTGCGCCCTGCTCGGCGGCTTGGGGCAGCCAGTCGAAGGCGTTTTCGACGATCCAGTGCGCCTCCAGCCGATTGCGTCGGGCATGCACTTCCGCAAGGTCAATTGCATCGGGTAGGATATCCACTCCGACAGCGTGTGCGCCTGCACGCGCGGCATACAGTGCGAACGCGCCCGTGTAGCAAAACAGGTCCAGCACGCGCTCGCCAGGGCGTACCTGCGCCGCCAGTCGGCGACGGTTTTCGCGCTGGTCTAAGTAAAAGCCTGTCTTGCGTCCTGCGTCGGTGGGCACGAGGAAGGTCAGTCCGCTCTCTTCGATTTCGATGAGTTCGGGCGCGTCGCCGTACAGCACGCCTGCGAACGGCTCCAGTCCCTCCTCGGCGCGGCTCGCCATCTCGCTGCGCTCGATAATGCCCCTCGGCTCCAGCCGATCGATGAGCGTCGGCAGCCACAACGCGCGCAGCCGCTCCATGCCCAGCGTGCGCACCTGCACCACCAGATATTCGGCGTACTGGTCAACGATTAACCCGGGTAGCCCATCCGATTCGCTGAATACAAGGCGCATCGCATTGGTGTCCCGCACGACGCATTGGCGGTGGCGCAGGGCGCGCTCCAAACGCCGCTCGAAAAACGCACGGTCAATCGGCTCGTCTTTGGTGGTCAGCACGCGCACAGGGAACCGACTCTGGGGATTATAAGTGCCGATTCCAATAGTCTCGTTGCGGAAGTTGACGATGCGCACCAGCGCACCGGGCGTCGGGGCACCCTGCACCTCCGAGATTTCGCCACGCTGCACCCACGGATAGCCGTGTTGCAGCTTCTTCTCACGGCCTCCGACGACCTTAATGGCGCCCTCAATCATCGCTGCCTCTCAATTAGGGTTCACATACTCGCGCCAGTGTTCGGGGTTGTATGGTTGAATCTCTGGCGCGAGCGCGCTCATCAAAGTTTGCAGAATCTGGTCGACGAGCCGCAGCCGCTCGCGGGCGTCTTGGAGTTCCAGCAGGTATTGGCGCAGGGGCATTTCGAGTTGGAGCGTGCCTGCAATCGCGAACGAGAGCGCAGTCGGGTTGCGAGGTAGTTCGATGCCTTCCAAGCGCAGTCCGCCAGCCTCCAGCGCGATTTGTAGGAACTCCCGAAACCGCTGGGCGACTTCCTCGGCGTACCGTAGCTCAGCGTCCCAATCGAGCGGTTCGAAGTCGCGCCACAGCCGCACATGCGCTTTCAGGTACGGTGCTTCGTGGCGAAGGATACGCACAATCTGGAACCGCTCCTCGCCGATTGCCAGCAGGTGGAGCCTGCCGTCAGGTTGGCGGCGCAAACGCCCAATTCGCGCTAAGGTGCCGATCTCGTGCACCTGAACCTCTGGGTCGCCGACCTCCCGACCCTCACGAATCAGCACCACCCCGAACGGCGAGTCGGTCTCCAGGCAGTGCATGACCATTTCCCGATAACGCGGCTCGAAGATGTGCAACGGCAGCGCCGTGTACGGAAACAACACTGTCTCCAGCGGAAACAGCGGTATCGTCCAAATCGACTCGCTCACCTTGTGCAAATTGTACCCTATGGGCGTAGTTTGATGGCTGCCAACACGCCGTCACGCATGGGGAACAGCACCGTTTTTAGGTCGGGATCGTGGGTCATCATGCGGGTGAGTGTACGAATTGCTTCGGTCGCTTCGGAGGTGTCCTGCGCGTCCCACACGCGCCCGCTCCAGAGCATGTTGTCGTAGAGCATTATTCCGCCGACGCGCAGATGTCGCTTCACCACAGGCAGTGACGCGGGATAGCCCGCCTTGTCGATGTCGCAGAAGATAAGGTCATACTCGCCACCGACGCGCTGCAGCGTCTCGACCGCCTCGCCCACATGGTAGGTCATCAGGTCGCTCAGTCCCATCTGCGCGAGGTACTCCTGCGCTTGGCGCGACAGGTCGGCGTCCCACACGGTGTGATGCACCACACCGCCGCCATTGTCGCGTACCGCCAGCGCAAACCACGCCGTCGAGTAGCCGTAGCCGCTACCCAACTCGAACACGCGCCGTGCGCCCATCAACCGCGTCAACCAGTAAAACAGTTGCCCCACCACAGGACCCACTATCGGGAAGTTCGTCTCGAGGGCGCGTTGCTCCATCTCCAAAAGCAGTGGGTGCGGTCGCTCTACCAAGTCCTCCAGATACGCCGTCAGCGCAGGGTGGAACAAGCCGTCCATAGCGCGATTCTACCTCACCCCTCCAGATTCGACGCGCGCGGTCACGGTACCGTGAGAAGGCGCACAGCTGCATCCCGACTCTACACGCGCTCATGCCGTGTTTTCAAGTGCCCTCGCACAAGCGAAGCGTTTCGGCATCCCAATCACTCAGGTACAATTTCCGCTATGCACAACGAGAGCCGCCATCCCGCTACGGAAGAGAGCCAACTGGTGCAGATACGCAAGGAGAAGCTTCAGCAGCTGCGCGCGCTGGGGTTAGATCCCTTTGCCGTCGAACGCTTCCCTATCACCCACACCTTGCGGCAGATTCGCGAGGGCTACGAGACACTGCAGGGGCAAACGGTTGCTGTTGCAGGGCGCATCGCCGCAATACGCAAGATGGGCAAGGCGACCTTCGCCGACCTGCTCGACTCGACTGGGCGACTGCAAATCTACCTCAAAGCTGACGAGCAGGGCGAACGCTACGAGCTAATCGACCTGTGGGACTTGGGCGACTATCTCGGCGTGGAGGGCTTCGTGTTCCAGACGCGCACGGGCGAGATCACCGTGCATGTGCAGCAGTTCACCCTGCTGGCGAAAGCCATCCGCCCCGTGCCGTTCCCCAAAGAGAAGGGCGAGCAGCGCTGGTACGAACTGCACGATGTGGAGCAGCGCTACCGCCAGCGGTACTTAGACCTGCTGGTAAACCCCGACTCGCGCGAGCGACTGCTGGCGCGCTGTGCGATTGTTCGCGAAATCCGCCGCTTTCTGGACGCGCGCGGTTTTCTGGAAGTCGAGACGCCGATTCTGCAGCCGTTGGCAGGCGGTGCGGCGGCGCGCCCGTTCATCACGCACCACAATGCGCTGAATCGCGACTTCCAGCTGCGCATAGCGCTGGAACTGTACCTCAAGCGCCTGCTCATCGGCGGCATTGACCGCGTGTACGAAATCGGACGCGTGTTCCGCAACGAGGGCATCTCCACCCGCCACAGCCCCGAATTCACGATGCTGGAACTGTACCAAGCCTACGCCAATCTCGAAGACATCATGGTGCTGGTGGAAGAGCTATTCCGCCATGTCGCCGAGCAGGTGTTCGGCAGAACAGTGTTCGAGATGCACGGTGTGCAGGTGGACTTCAGCCAGCCGTGGCGGCGCGTGCGCCTGATGGACGCGATTCGCGAACACACGGGGCTGACGGAAGCCGACTTCGAAACGCTGGAGCGCGCCGTCCAAGCCGCCGAGAAGCTCGGCATCCATGTGGAGCGCAAGGACACCGTCGGCGGCATCATCGAGAAGGTGCTGGAAAAGTGCGTGGCGGAGCATCTGCAGCAGCCGACTTTCGTGTACGGCTTCCCGATAGATACCTCGCCGCTGGCGAAGCGCGAGCCTGACAACCCGCGCTTCGCGCGCCGCTTCGAAGGCTACATCTTCGGCAAGGAGGTTGCCAACGCCTTCTCGGAGCTGAACGACCCGCTGGAACAGCGCGCCCGCTTCGAACAACAGCTCGCGCTGCGCCAAGCGGGCGACGAGGAGGCGCACCCGTTCGACGAGGACTTCCTGCTGGCGATGGAGTACGGCATGCCCCCCGCAGGCGGGCTGGGGATTGGGATTGACCGCATGGCGATGCTACTGACGGGCACGGAGTCGATTCGCGAGGTGATCTTCTTCCCGCAGATGCGCGAGGGATAGCACGATGTACGCGGCGACGCTGGCGGTGGTGGCGGACTGGGCGCGCGCGCTGGAGTTGCCCGTTGCCTTATTGCAGCCGCGCAGCGTAGACGCGCATGAGAGTGCGCTGAATGTGCGCATGGTGCGCACAGCGTTGCAGGCGAAGGCGGTGCTGGCGGTCGGTGGCGGGCTGGAAGGCTACCTGCCTGCGTTGCAACGCGCCTTACAAGGCAAGACGCCCATCCGCACGCTGCTCGATCACTTGCGCCCCACGCCCGACGACCTGCACATCTGGCTGCACTTAGGCTACGCGCGGCAGAGTTGCGAGCAGATTTTGCGCTGGGCGGCACAGGACGGGCTGCTGGAGCTGGCGCAGCGTCAGGCGTGGCGCAGGACGCAGCTGCTGTTTCGGCAGTTGACCGTGCGGGCGCGTGAGGCGCGCATGACACTGCAGGGCAAGGCATACCTCGCGGTTCACGATGCCTACCGCCCGCTAACGCAGCAGCTGGGCATGCGCTCGCTGGGCAGCCTGCAGCCCGACCACGAACGCCCGCCCAGCCTGCAGGCGTTTCGCGACGCTATCGCGCGGGCGCGGCGGGCGCGCGTCGCGATGGTGCTGTGCGCCGACGAGTCGCCCCTGGGCACGACCGCCGCGCGCCTGCTGCAAGTCCCACTGGTGCTCGCCGACACGCTCGAAGCGCCCGACCCCACCCGCGACTACTTCACGCGCATGGTGGGGCTGATCGACGCGCTGCAGCGGGCAGTTTAGCCCACAATCTGGCGTGGGTCTAACCCCAGCATCTCCAGCGCGGATTGCAACGCGCGTGCGGCGTCTTGCACCAATACGACGCCCACCAACTCCGTTGCGACGACCTCCACGCGCATCGCGTCGGCAATTCGGCGCACGGCGTCCACCACGCGAAACATGTCGGTCTGGTCGGTCTGCGTGATGTTGAGGGAGACCTGCGCCGCGCGGCGCGAGGGCAGCCACAGCCCCAGCGCGCGCACACCCCGCAGTGCGGGGTTCGCGTCGCGTTCGGCGCGGATACGGCGGGCAATCTCCCGCGCCAGATTGTGGTCGGACGGGTGGATGTAGCAGTTGAGGGCGATGAGCGGGTCGCGCACGCCCATCACCGTCGCGCCTGCGGTCGGGTGTAGCCGTTTCGGTCCGAAGTCGGGCGCGCGTTCGCCTGTGAGCCGCTTGCCGACCCAGCCTTCGAACTCGCCCTTGCGCAGGGTTGGCAGGTCGCGGATGCGCCCCTCACGCGCCGAGTGTTCGTACAAATACACGGGTACGCGCAGCCGCCGCGCGAAACTTCGAGCAACCCGATGCGACCACGCGACTGCCTGCTCGCGCGTTAGCCCCTCCAACGGCACAAACGGCACAACATCCACCGCGCCAATCCGCGGGTGCGCCCCCCGATGGCGCGTGAGGTCAATCCGCTCGACGGCGACCGCACCCATCTGCAATACTGCTCGTCGCACCTGCGCGGGCGTGCCCGAAAACGCCAGCACCGTTCGGTGGTGGTCTTCGTCCCACGACAGGTGGTGAATCTGCACCTTCGCGCTCGCGACGGCGTCCACAATCGCCCGAATCGTCGCCGTGTCGCGCCCCTCTGAAAGGTTCGGGATACACAGAATCCGCGCCCGCTGCATGCCCAGATTATACTGCCTGCGGGTATACTCCCACGCGGAGGACGGCTATGCGGGTACTGTTTCGGATTCTGCGTCTTTTGGGGGCTCTGCGTGCGCTCCGACGGGGGCGACTGCCGCAGTGGTTGCTGTGGCGCACGCTACGCGATTTGCTCTGGTGGCTCAGCAGGCGCAGGCGCTGAGATAGCGAATTTGGTGTATAATACACAGTAGGCAACTACGCCGAAAGGAGGCTTATGATGATGCGACTGACCTTGTGGACGCTGGCGCTATGCGCGCTGCTGACGGTGGCACACGCGCAAACTACCTACCAAGAACAAGGCGACGCAGGCGACCTGCCTGAAACCGCCCAAGCAACAGGAACCGATACTACCACCCCGCTGGGCGCAATCCGCGGCACGCTGGAAGAGAACGGCGTCGATATGTATGTGATTTACATCGAAGACCCGGCGAACTTCTCAGCCACTACCGTCAACAACGAGACCACCTTCGACACCCAGCTGTGGCTTTTTGATGCGGAAGGCAAGGGCGTGGTGTTCAATGACGATGCCGTAGGCACGACTGTTGATCGATCCACAATCGACAACAGTACAGGCTGCTTGACCGGTCGCCCAGCGGGAATCTACTACATTGCCATCACGCGCTACAATCGTGATGCGATTGGATGCGGAGACGGGCTGATATGGAACAACTCCCCCTTCCGCGCGGTGCGCTGCCCCGATGGTCCCGAAAGCGGCTCGCGCGTTGCGGGTTGGACAGGCACAACGGCAATCGCAGGCAACTACGAGATTACGCTGACAGGCGCGTTTACGGCACCTGCGCCGTCGGATGTTCCGCCTTGCCCGCCGTTCGAAGGCTGGGATGAGACGGACAACGGCGGCGGCGACGCGGGCGACCTGCCTGCAACCGCGCAGCTGATCAGCGCTGCGAACGCACAAGCCTGCCAGACTCCTGTGCAGCGCGTGCGCGGACGGATGGATGACGATGATGTGGATATGTTCGTCATCTGCATCACCGACCCCACCACCTTCTCCGCCAGCACGATAGGCACTACCGCGTGGGATACGCAACTGTGGCTGTTCAAGTGCAACGGTCTTGGCGTCGTGCATAACGACGACAACCCCGACGCCACTACGGGTCTGCAATCGCGCATCGATAACCGCACGAACTGCATCCAACAGCCAGGCGTTTACCTGCTGGCGATAAGCCGCTACAATCGCGACCCTGTGTCGATAGAGGGGCAGCCGCTTTGGGATCCGCTGGGCAACGGGCGTGCCGTGCGTTGCCCTGATGGCATCCGCGCCGATTCGCCAGTCGCAGGCTGGGCAGGCGCGACCTTAGCGGAGCCGACGCGCTACATTATCCAGCTCACGGGCGCATTCTTCGTCAGCGAGAACGGCTGCTGCATCACGGCGGGTGGCGATGTGGACCTCAACGGCTGCATCGACGACGCCGACCTGCTGGCAGTGCTGTTCGCGTTCGGCAATACGGGGCAGTTCCTGCCCGAAGATGTCACCTGCGACGGCGTGGTGGACGACGCCGACCTATTGCAGGTGCTGTTCAACTTCGGCAACGGGTGCTAAGCCCTCACCCCCCGCCCCTCTCCCACCAAGTGGGAGAGGGGTGCAGGGGCAAACTAATGCGCTTGAGGGGGAGCCTCCAACCAAGTAGGGGAAAGCCTGCAAGATTCTGCCTCCCGCGCCGATAATACCCACACGGGGAAGCCTATGGCTGAGCGGGTGCTAATAGTGGACGACGAGGAAGACCTACGCTATGTGTACACGCGCCAGTTGCGCGGCGACGGCTACCTGTTGGACACCGCTGCGGACGGCGAGGAAGCCATCGAAAAGATTCGCACAAACGAATATGCCGTCATCTTAACCGATATGCGCATGCCGCGCAAGGATGGGCTGGCAGTGATTGCTGCCGCACGCGAGCACTTGCCCGACACCGAAATCATCGTGCTGACGGGACACGGCTCCCTCGAGAATGCGCTTCAGGCGTTCAAAGCGGGCAACATCTTTGAGTACCTGCTCAAGCCACTGGATGATATCGGCGTTCTCAACACTGTCGTCGCTCGTGCCATCGAACGGCGCAACCTGCGCAAGCACAACCGCGAGCTGTTCGAGCAACTCCAGCGCGCCTACGAGGAGCTGCGCCAAAAGTCGGAGATGCTGATTCAGCAAGAGAAGATGTCGGCGATTGGCGTGCTGGCAGCGGGCGTGGCGCACGAGCTGAACAACCCGCTGACCGCCGTCGTCGGCTTCGCACAGATGATTGCCGAAAAACTGAAAGCAAACCGCCCTGCCAACTGGAGCGACACCGAGTACGAACGCGCCCAGCAGGCGCTGGAGAATCTCGTGCAGGGGGCGCACCGCGCACGCGATATTGTGGGCAGCCTGCTGCGCTTCGCACGCGCCACCAAACCTGACGCACGCAGCTTTGTCGACATCAATCAGACCTTGCGCGATGCCTTCGTGTTCACCGAACACCTGTTGCTGCGCCACGGGATTGTGCTGGAGAAGCGTCTCGCGCCCGAGCTGCCGCCCGTGTGGGGCAACGCCGCGCGCCTGCAGCATGTGTTCACCAACCTGCTCATCAACGCGCAGCAAGCTACCCCCAGTGGCGGCGTCGTGCGCGTCATCACCGAACGCGCCGACGAGCCAAAAGGTGTGTGGGTGCATGTGGAAGACACCGGCGAAGGCATCCCACCCGACGCACTGGAGCGAATCTTCGAGCCATTCTACACCCGCAAGGAGCACGGCACAGGGCTGGGGCTGTCCATCGCCAAGCAAATTGTGGAGGAGCATGGGGGTGAGATTCGCGTCGAAAGCGAACTCGGCAAGGGTTCGCGCTTCTCGGTGTTCCTGCCTGCCGATGATGCACACGCGGTAGACCCTACGCAGAAAACGCAGGCGGCTTGATTGACTCTTGACAAACGCTCACCGTCGGGTATAATCCTCCTGTAGACACTTATCTACCTACTACAGGAGGCGACGATGGCGACGAGCAACATTTCGGCAGCAGACAAGCAGAAGGCGCTGGAAGCCGCGATTGCGCAGGCAGAGCGCCAGTTCGGCAAGGGAAGCGTGATGCGTCTGGGCGAGGCGACCCGCATGCAGGTCTCCGTAATCCCCACGGGCAGCACCGCGCTGGACGCCGCGCTCGGTGTGGGTGGCATCCCACGCGGACGCATCATCGAAATCTACGGTTCCGAATCCTCGGGCAAGACGACACTCGCGTTGCATATGATTGCCGAAGCCCAGAAACTTGGCGGGAACGCGCTGTTTGTGGACGCCGAACACGCCTTAGACCCCGAATACGCACGCGCAATCGGCGTCGATGTCGATCGGCTGTTCATCTCGCAGCCCTCCACAGGTGACGAGGCGCTGGAGATTATGGACATGCTAATTCGCAGCGGCGCGTTCGATATCGCCGTACTGGACTCGGTGGCAGCACTGATGCCGCGCCAAGAATTGGAGGGCGACATCGGCGATATGACGGTCGGGGCACAGGCGCGCCTGATGTCGCAAGCGCTGCGCAAGCTGGGCGCATCTGCCGCCAAAAGCAATACCGCCGTCGTGTTCATCAACCAGATTCGCGAAAAAGTTGGCGTGATGTACGGCAATCCTGAAACAACCCCTGGCGGGCGAGCACTCAAGTTCTGGGCATCCGTGCGCTTGGAAGTGCGCCGCGTAGACAACATCAAGCAGGGCAACGAAGTTATCGGTGTGCGGACGCGCGTCAAGGTGGTCAAAAACAAGGTCGCGCCGCCCTTCAGACAGGCGGAGTTCGATATCATCTTCGGGCAAGGCATCTCGAAACTGGGCGACCTGATTGACCAAGCGCTTGCGCTGGGCGTTATCCAGAAGTCGGGCACCTGGTTTAGCTTCGGCGAGACGCGCCTTGGTCAGGGACGCGAAAACGCCCGCGCCTACCTGGAGCAGAACCCCGAACTGGCGCAGCAAATCGAACAGCAAGTGCGTGCGCAGATGACGCCGACCGCCGTTGTCGCTGCCAGCGCTGCGGACGAACTGGCAGAAGCCATCGATTAAAAAAACTCCCCCCCTCTCTCCTGAGAAGCGGGAGGAGGGGGGGAGTGAGGACTTAGCACCCGCTACCGAAGTTGAACAGCACGGTCAGCAAGTCAGCGTCGTCCACAACGCCGTCGCCGTTCACATCGGCAGTCGAGCATTCGGACGCACCAAACGCAAACAGCACCGACAGCAGGTCGGCGTCGTCCACAATTCCATCATTATTGACATCACCCTCAATCGGGACAAATATGGTCATGTCGTCTATCGTTGGCGGGCGAGTGGTCAGGTTGTCTACGATGAACTCACGGTAGCCGATGTATACATTGCCCGAACGAGGCGTTGTGGTACCGCAGACAGTGATGGTGTCGAACTGCGCCTTGATAACGCCGTCGCGCACAGAGAGCGAGAGGCGATACCAACCCGAGCTGTAGCCCGAAAGGTCGATACTCTGCAGCACCTGCCACTGGCGGCTTTGGCTGGATCCAGAGACGCTATCCCCGCCATCGCCCGCGTCGACTAACTGGAGCCGCACAACATTGTTGTCTCGGTAGAACACCCACGCAACTCCCGTAATTCCGCAACCGCTGGTGGGCGCGGGGCTTGTGGCACGGTAGGGCATGCGGAAGAAAGTGTCCGTTGTGCCGAGAACGCCGATTGCCCACGCTTCATGGTCGTTGCCGCTACGGAGCGCGGTGTCGAAGTAGACCAACATATCGTACCCCGCGCGGTTTTCGTACAAGTAGTTCAGCGAGGCTTGGTTGCCGCCGCCCGTCCAATCCCATGCAATCATCGCGTTCCCGCCTTGTGGGGACACAGAAATAGCATTCGGGTTGATAGGGGGAGTGCCTGACGAAACCGTTGGGTCGATGACGCGCGGGTTGCGGAACGAGCCAACCCAGTTAGGCACCATGCTTTCCAAGGCACGCGCGTCGAAGTTATCGTAGATACGACAGGGAGCGGTAGGAATATTGTTGCTTGCGCCAGGTGTAGCAGGCAACAGCAGGAAATCGCGGGCGTTGTTGTTCGTGTCTAAACCATCCCGATAGCGAGAGAAACTCTGGAAGGTTGCATCGGTCGCGCCCCCGTCAGTCGCGGTCAGCTCGCCCCAGATGCCGTTGCCCGCGTCGGCAAGAATGGCTGCAGGGAAGTCCGTGCCGCGGAACGCTTCGTAGACAACAGCGTCCACTACTTGGTTCGACAAGTCGATCAGCGCAATCCATTCGTTATCGTTTTCCCAGAGGTTATTTGCGCCTACGGGTTGGTTCACATTGCTCACCAGTCCCGTATTGGTTCCGATGACCCAGAACCCTCCAGGAGGCAGGACAACAGTGGTGTCAGGCGTGCCGTCTCCATTTAGGTCGCCAATCACATAGTCAGGGTTGTTATCCGTGAAGTCAGCCAAGTCGCCTGCCGCCAACCGCCATCCCGTAATATCAGCAGGTGCGTTTCCGGCGTTGTAGAGTTCAACAAACTCGCGGTCGTCCGTGCCCAGATCGTCGTACTGAATCTCGTTGATCACCACGCGCGGCTGCGCCAACGCCATGCCGCTTGCCAAAGCAAGCGCGAGAGTCACGCCAAAGAATCGCTTCATTGCATCGTCCTCCTTTCTGTAGTATGCGCGAGGATACCTCGCGCTGCGTCAATTATTCGCAAGTGCGGTTGATGCAACGGGTACACTTAGCGCCATGCGCGGGCTGTGCGTGGCATTACTCATCGGCGTTGGGCTACTGCAGGGACAGCAACCTCAAGGCGGTCAGGGGATACGCTTTGGCAAAGTGGATATCCAATACGATACTATAGTTTCCACGCGCCGTCTCAAGGGGGATGTCTTTGAGGTGGAGGTACGGGGCAAGCGCGGTGTGCCTGTGCGCGTGCTATCCCCAGAGCAGTATTTCACGATGCGCTGCATGCAGCTGAAGGCGACCCTGGGTCCTGATGAGCGGGGGCGTCTCGTGTTGCGCACAGCAGAGGCATCGGGACAGGTGGAGTTCGTCTACGACCGCCCGCAGCCGCTGAGCAAACTCAACGGCACGGCGCGACGCGCCCTCTACGACGACCAGAAGCGCACCGTCACGCTGGAGGGCGATGTGTCGCTCGACGGCGAGGACGAGTTCTACCGCATCCGCTGGCGCGACAACGAGCGGATTGTGGTCTATCTCGAAGAAGACCTGCAGCGTGTGGAAGCCAAGTCCAAAGAGCGCGACGGCATCCCTATCGGCTCGATGGTCATTGAACCGAAATCACCGAGGCAGCCGTAGCGGGTACACTTTGGCTTGTGCGGATCCTGTTTCTGGCGGACATCGTGGGGCGTACGGGGCGTCAAGCGGTTGCCAAGACGCTGCCCGAATGGCGCGAACGCTACGCGCCCGACATCATCTTAGCCAACGGCGAGAACGCCGCGGGTGGCAAGGGCATCACCACCGCTGTGATGCACGACCTAATTGCGCTGGGCATCGCAGGCTTCACCACAGGCAACCACATCTGGGACAAAAACGACATCTACCCTACGCTGGACGCTGACCCGCGCATCGTGCGACCCGCCAACTACTCGCCCCTTGCGCCTGGTAAGGGCGTCACCTACTTCGAGGTGCTGGACAAAACCCTTGCGGTCATCTCGCTGGCGGGGCGAATCTTTATGGAGAACGCCGACTGCCCCTTCCGCAAGTTCGATGAGATTTACGCGCAACTGCAGACGCCATTCGTGTTCGTGGACTTTCACGGCGAGGCGACCTCCGAGAAGGCGTGCTTCGCCTACTATGTAGACGGGCGCGCAAGCGCGGTCGTCGGCACACACACCCATGTGCAGACCGCCGATGAGCGTATCCTGCCCAACGGCACTGCGTTCATCACCGACGCGGGCATGTGCGGCGCGTTGCACTCGTCCATCGGCATGGAACTGGAGCCGTCCATCCGCCGATTCCTCACGGGCATGCCCGCCAAGAGCGATGTCGCCAAAGGCGCCGCCATCGTGTGCGGCGTCCTTATCGACTTAGACCGCACCACAGGCAAGGCGCTGAGTATCCAGCGCTTGCAGAAACGACTATCGGAATGACCTATAGGGGGTTGGCGTATGAAAACGACCGTTGTGTGGTTCCACAGCGACCTGCGCGTCGCAGATAATCCTGCGCTGTATGCGGCGGCACAGCGCGGCGCAGTTGTGCCTGTGTTCATCTACGCGCCCGAAGAGCAGGGCGAGCGCGCCCCAGGCGCGGCGCGCCAGTGGTGGCTGCATCACTCGCTTGAAGCGTTGAACCAGTCGCTGCAGCGGCTGGGCGCACGGCTGATTATTCGCCGTGCCCCACAGAGCCTGCCCGTGCTGGAGCAGATTCTCGCCGAAACGGGCGCGGACGCGCTGTATTGGAACACCCGCTACGAGCCGCAACTGTGGGAACGCGACGAGCGCGTCCACAAAACCTTCCGCGCGCGGGGCATCGAAACGCGCGAGTTCCCCAGCTACCTACTGCACGACCCGAACGCTGTGCGCACCGACGCAGGGCAGTCTTACACAGTGTTCACGCCGTTCTGGAAGCGCATGCTGCAGGTGGTGGAAGTGCCCGACCCGCTGCCCGCCCCAGAGACGCTGCGCACGCCTGAGCGTATGCCCGCCTCCGAGCCGCTGGAAGCGCTGGCACTGCTGCCCAAAATCGACTGGGCGGCGGGCTTTCGCGAAACTTGGCAGGTGGGTGAAGCGGCAGCGCACCGACGACTGGAGTGGTTCCTGCGCAACGCCGTAGAAGACTACCACGCCCTGCGCGACCGACCCGACTTGGACGCCACCTCGCGCCTCTCGCCCCACCTGCAGCACGGCGAGATTACCCCGCGCCAAATCTGGCACGCCACCCTGCGCCATAGCAAGGGCAAGTGGACCAAGGGCGTAGAGCACTTCCTGCGCGAACTCGGCTGGCGCGAGTTCGCCTACCACATCCTCTACCACCACCCCTACACCCAGACGCGCGCCCTGCGGTCGGAGTTCGACTCGTTCCCGTGGACGGAGGTGAAGACGCCTGCCTACAAAGCGTGGACGCGCGGGCGCACGGGCATCCCGATGGTGGACGCGGGCATGCGCCAGCTGTGGCGCATCGGCTGGATGCACAACCGCACGCGCATGATTGTCGCCTCGTGGCTGACCAAAAACCTGCTGCACCACTGGCGCTTGGGCGAGGCGTGGTTCTGGGATACCCTGGTCGACGCCGACCCTGCGAGCAATGTGCTGGGATGGCAGTGGACGGCGGGCTGCGGAGCGGACGCCGCGCCCTACTTCCGCATCTTCAACCCCGTCATCCAAGGGCGCAAGTTTGACCCTGACGGCGCGTATGTGCGCCAGTGGGTGCCTGAGCTGGCGAACCTACCGACGCAATATATCCACGCGCCGTGGGAAGCGCCCGAAAGCGTGCTGCGCCAAGCGGGCGTGGAACTGGGCAAGACCTATCCGTACCCGCAGGAACCGCTGGACGCAAGCCGCGAGCGCGCCCTGCAGATGCTGGAGCAGTGGGCGAAGCGTTAGCCCTCGCTGGCGGCTTCAGCGGCTTCCTCTTCCTCCACCTCAGCCTTCGGCGCAACGACCGACGCAATTGTCGTGTCGGGGTCATCTAACGCCTGCACGCCCTCAGGCAACCGAATGTCGCGCAGGTGAATCGAATCGCCGAAACTCTCCAGGGAGGAGATATCGACATGAATCGCTTCGGGGATCTGCGTGGGCAGACACTTGACCCGCAGTTTCTCCACAGGGTGAATTAACACGCCGCCCGCCTTGAGCGCAAGTGATTCGCCCTCCAGCACAATCGGTACTTCGGTCTCTATGGGTTCGTCCATCGCCATCGCCCATAAGCTCACATGGCGGATGCGCGTGGTAATCGGTTCGCGGTCTACCTCACGCAGCAGCGTGGGAATCCGCTCACCGTTTAGCTCCACCTCGATCAGGTGCGTTGTGCCTGCTTGGTGTAGCACGCGCCCCAGCGTGCGCTCCTCGAACTGCACGGGCGTCGACTCGCCGTTGGAACGGAACACCACTCCAGGCACCCAACCCTGTCGGAGCAGTCTTTTCGCCTTCTTGCCTAACAAAGTACGCGGTTCTGCCTTGATGGAATAGGTTGTCGCCATCGGTTGCCTCCTCTATACACGGTGTCGGTCGCGAATTATACCCCGCAGGCGTTGCGTGCTATCCGAACCGCCCACGAATATAATCCTCAGTTTCAGGGCGTTTCGGGCGCGCGAACAGTTCCGCCGTTTCTCCCCATTCGATGACTTCACCATACATCAGGAAGCCCGTGTAATGGCTAATGCGTGCGGCTTGTTGCAAGTTGTGCGTGACGACAATTACAGTGTAGCGCTTGCCCAACTCGATGATGAGTTCCTCGATTTTCTGGGTGCTAATCGGGTCGAGCGCGCTGCAGGGTTCATCCATCAGCAAGATTCGTGGCTGCACAGCGAGCATGCGGGCGATGCAAAGCCGCTGCTGCTGTCCTCCAGACAGTGCCAGCCCGCTTTTGTGCAGGTCGTCCTTCACCTCGTCCCAGAGCGCGGCTTTACGCAGCGCGTCCTCCACAACCTCTTGCAAGGCGCGCCCGCGTAGCCCGTAGTGGAGGCGCGGTCCAAGCGCAACATTCTCAAAGATACTCATCGGGAACGGGTTCGGCTTCTGGAACACCATGCCGACCTCGCGACGCAGGCGAGTCAGGTTCATGCGACGGTCGTAAATGTCTTGACCATTCAGTATCACCTTGCCGCGTGTCTCCGCGTCAGGGATGCGGTCGTTCATGCGATTGAGGGCGCGCAGCAGCGTGCTTTTGCCGCAACCGCTGGGACCAATCAGCGCGGTCACGGCGTTTTCGGGGAACGCCACGCTAACGCCCTTCAGCGCGGGTTTGCCACCATAGCTGACCGTGAGGTCAATCGTCTCGATAGCCGTCTTCTGGGTGGAAGTTGCCATAACCGTTGTCATAGGTATCGCCTCCGCATGCGGGAACGGATGAGAATTGCGCCTGCGTTGAGCAGGAGTGTCAACGCAATCAGGGTTAGGCACGCGCCCCAGATGAGCCGTTCGGGCACGACACCTGGTTGGCGGTAGCCTTCGGCGAGGTAATACGGCAGGTTCGCGACGGGCTGGCGTAGGGTATCCCAGCCGAGCGTCATCTCGGCGGTCGTGTAGTAGACGCTGGCGGTGAACAGCACGGGCGTCGCTTCGCCGACCGCGCGCCCCAGCGAAAGGATGATACCCGTCAATATACCTGGCAGGGCGTAAGGCAGCGCAATCCGCCATAGCGTCTGCCAACGCGACAGCCCCAATGCCAGACCCCCGTCGATGAGCGCGGCTGGCACAGTCTTCAAGGCAGCTTCCGTGGTCAGCACAATCGCGGGCACGCAGAACAGCGTGAGCGTACACCACCCCGCCAGAAGGCTGACCCCAAACTGAAACTTCAGCACGAAGATTGCCAAACCGAACAGCCCGTACACAATCGGTGGCGTGCCTGCGAGCGCGGCGACGCTGGCATGCATCAGGCGCATTAACCGACTGCGCTCGCCGTACTCTGCCAAGCAGACCCCGCCGAACACGCCCAACGGCGTTGCCATCACGAACGCGCCCAGCATCAGCAGCAGCGAACCGAGAATCATCGGACCCACACCGCCCGCCGACATCCCCTCGCGCGGCGGCTGCGTCAAAAACTCCCAACTAATCGTGCCAGCACCTTTGTAAGCGATAATCGCCACCAACGCAAACACCAGCAGCACGGTCGCCAGCCCGACTGCCCCGAACACGCCAGTAAGCAGCGCGTTTTTGCGGGCGCGTCGTGCATCCTGCCGCGCCGCTAACGACTCCCAGTCAATCGCGGGCGTCCCCTCCGCACGAGTAAGCTCCATCATAGCGACACCTGAGCGCGTTTACGGTAGGCAAAGCCGAGCAAGTTGATGCCCAGCGTCAACACAAACAGGGTAAGCCCCAATAGGAACAGATGCCCGTAGTGGGGGCTTTCGAACTCCACATTGCCCATTTCGATGGCAATCGTATCGGGAATGCCGCGCGTGGGCTTGACCAGCGTGCCCAGCGCACCGGCAGGCGAGCTGAAGTCGGGCATGGTCGGCGTGCCCCCGCTAAGAATCCACACAATCATCGTCTCACCCATCACGCGGGCGATTGCCAGAAGCCCTGCGGCAATCAGCCCGCTTTTGGCGGCGGGTAGCAGCACCAGGCGCACGCGCTCCGCCAGCGTTAGCCCCAACGCCTCCGCACCTTCGCGCAGGCTGTTGGGCACAGCGCGGAGCGCGTCTTCCGAAAGTGAAATGATGGTCGGCAAGATGAAGACCGTCATCATCAGCGCGGTTGCGAGCAAGCCACGCCCCGAACTGAGCTGCAACGCCTCCCCGAAAAGCCGCTGCAGCGCAGGCGCAATTAGCATCACGCCGAAGTAGCCCAACACAACCGTCGGGATTGCCGCCAGAATCTCCAGAATCGGCTTGAACCACTCGCGGATGCGTGGCGACGCCTGCTCACTGAGGTACACCGCGGCTGCCAGCCCCAACGGCATACCCAAGCCCACCGAAAGGCATGTGATAAGCAGTGTTGCCAACAGCAGCGGGAGCATCCCAAACCGCGCATAGAGGATTGTCGGTGCCCAGTCGGGCTTTAGGTACTGCTGGAGGGTCGCCCAAGTGGTGGAGGTCGTCGGGCGCGCCTCCAACTCGAACAGGTAGCCCTGCAGCCATTCGTCTTGTGTCTGGGCTTTCCAGACGGGCAGTGTGATTCTCCCTTTTGGCTGACGGCGCAAGTCAATTTCGAAGGGTTCCACTTTCACGCCGTTGGGCGCGCGCACCAGCCGCAGCCGTAGTTCGTAAGGGCAGTATTCGGGATCGAACGAGACATCCGGCTCCCACGCCAGTTCCATCGTTTCGCCTGCGTAGTTGGGCAGTGCGAACGCCAGCAGCAGGAATCGCTCGCCCTGCTCCGCGCGTTTAGGCGCACGCATGCAGTCGCGAAAGAGCGCGTCCGTGCGCAGCTGGTCAGGGTCGCTGGTCTGCGCCGTCGCCGTCACCAACGCCTGCATCTGCATCAGTTCCTCGTGGCTGGGCAGGCGGGTGACATCTTCCGAGTCGTCCAGTTCGTCGGTGCCTTCCCGATGGGTCGCCAGCAAGCTGGCGGTCGGATCCATCGATATCTCGTCGCGATACTCGCTCTCGGGCGGCTGAAGCGCAACGCGAAAGCCAAAGGGGAACTTGCGCTGGAAGGCATACTGCGACTCGGCGAACAGGTAGTAGAACACGGCGACGATGGTCAGCAAGAGCAGTGCTCCTGCTAACCAGGTTGCCGCCTGCACAAGGTTATCAAACAGCCGAATACGCCACATCCGCAGATGGAAAGGGGGGGGCAGATCGCCCCCTGACAGGTTTACGGGTTCAGGCTGTAGTAGCCGACCTCTTCCACGAGCGACTGCCCCTCTTTGGAAAGCACCCACTCGATGAACTTCGCGATTTCGCCGCGCGGTTTGCCGTTGGTGTAGAAGTAGAGGTAGCGCCAGATGGGGTACTTGCGGCTGCGCACATTCTCTTCAGTGGGCGCGTAAGCCGTGTCGCCTTCCTTTGCAGCGATTTTGAGGATCTTGATGCCGGGGCGGTTTTTGAAGTACGCCACGCCGCCGTAGCCGATGCCGCCAGGCGTGCGGGCGACCTCACGCGCCTCCTCGCTGGTGGAAGGCATAAAGCGCACGCCGCGCCCCCAGTTCTGGTTCCGCAGCACATTCTGCTGGAAGAAGCCGTAGGTACCCGAATTGCTGTCGCGGCTGAACACCACGATGGGCAAATCGGGACCGCCAACCTGACGCCAGTTGGTGATTTGCCCGATGTAGATGCGGCGTAGCTGATCCATCGTCAGCGAGTCCACAGGGTTCGACTCGTTCACGCATACGGCAAGCCCGTCCAGCGCGACGGGGATTTCGTTGACCACGACGCCGCGACTGCGGGCGCGGTCGATTTCCGACTTGCGCATCGGGCGCGACGAGGCACAAATGTCCGTCACCCCGTTGATCAGCGCGTTGATGCCGATACTCGAGCCGCCGCCCGTTACGGAGACACTGACACGCGGGTTCACGCGCCCATACGCCTCCGCCCAACGCTGATTCAAAATCAGCATGGTGTCGGAGCCTTTGATGGTGACGCTCGACTGGCTGAGTGTGTAGGCGGTTGCCACACCTGCCAGAGCGACCAGCGTACCCAAAGCCACGATTATTGTGTTGCGCTTCATCATTAGCCTCCTCCCAAAAGTTTAGTAGCGGTACTGCAATCGGATTGTCCACAGGGCGTTGCGCAGCTCCGTACCCTCCTCGTCAGGGTTTTCGTAAGCGGCAGTCAGGCGCACGCCTGGGTTGATGAAGTAGCTGTAGGCGATTCCCCAAGTGCGCGTGCTATCGCCGCCACGCCCTGTGTCAGGGTCAAATACATCGTAGCGCACGGTCAAAAAGTTGCGGTAATTCAAGCGATAAGTGCCCTGAATCTGGTAGCCCACAATATTGGTGCTGCGCGTAAAGCGCGGAACCGTGACTCCGCTGACCGTGCGAGTTGTTGGCACGCGGTCTTTGCCCAGCATCAGCTCACCGCGTAGCGTAAGCCCCGAAACGAGCACATCCAGCACGGTAGCATCCACGAAGATAAACTCGCGGTTGACGCTGGGCACTTGAACGGGTTGATTGTTGTTGGCGGGGTCGTTGAAGGTAAAACCAGGACGCTTGCCGAAAAAGCCTGAGATGCCGAACTCGTAGGTTAGCGTATAGTAGCGCAGCCCTGCATGCCATGCGAGCGTGCTTCCCAAGTTGCCGAAGGTGTTCGCACTGGTTTGCTGGGGGTCTTGGAAGGTGAGGCTGTTCCAGATGCCGAAGTGAGCGAAGGCGTTATTGCCCAGTCCGTAGCGGAGGAACACGCCGCGTCCACGCTCGCCCGCAAACATCGTGCGGTTATACAGCGCACGCTCGGGCAGCTCGCGCTCGCTAGACGAACGCTCCAGCTCATAGCCCAGCGGTAGCGGCTGCTGACCCGCCAACAGCTGAATCCCTACACGCTCCACCGTCGGTTCAATGTCCCAAATAATCTGGGCATCGCGCAGCTCCGCAGAAATACGCTGAGACCCTGTAGAGACATCGAACGCCAAGCGCATCTGTGTGCGCGGGTCAATCACATTCGTCTGGCTAATGCGAAACCGACGCAGCTGGAATCCCTCGTTGGTGCGATTCTCCTGCGAGTCGAACCACTGGAACTGGATGTAGTTGCCCGGGCGAACCCGCAGGGCTTCGGCAAGGTTCGTCTGAATCACAGGAATGGTCTCTTGCGCTTGCTCCTCGATGTAGAGGCGCACCTCTTCCATCTCGCGCTGAAGCGCTTCGAGCTGCCTTTGCAGCTCCTCGATGCGTTTTTCGAGATCGATTAGACGCTCAGGGTTGCCACGCCCTGTTGCAGCTGCACTGCCCTCTTTCGGGGCAGCCTTCCCGTCGGGGTCGCTGTCTTGCCGTGCACCAGCGACGCCTGCGAAGCAGCTCACCAAAAGTATAGCGCAACAGAAACGCCATAGATTGTGCATGCCTACAACCTCCTTGACAAATTAGCCTAAGCAACGCCGAGCAACAGAGGGCATGCGTGGACTCTGAAAACCCTCTCCACTTTGCGCTTGCATAGGCTCAGCGCACCTAAATTCTCGCCGAGGGGAAGTTAACGGCTGGTTAAGACCTGGTGGACTTTATGGGGAGTCGCTGGGAGTTTCTGTGGGCGGTTCGACGGTGATAGTGATCTTCGCCTGCGCGGGGCGTCCCTCGACATCGTAGGCGGTGAGGGTGTAGGTGGTGGTCGTTGTGGGAGACACTGTGATTTCACCCTGTTTGGGGTCGATGCGCCCGACGCCGTTGTCGATCTCGGCGCGGATGGCGTTCACAATCTCCCAGCGTAGCGCGACGCTCTCGCCTGCGGTAATCTTCTCTGGTTGTGCCGTGAAGCTCAGAATCTGCGCTTGCGAGGGGTCAATCACTTCCACCTTGACCTTTTTGCTGACCGATTTGCCGACGGCGTTTCGTGCGATGAGTTCGTACTCGGTGGTGCGCGAGGGGCGATGCTCGAAACCAGGCATCGCGGGGTCTAACTTCTGCCCGCCGGGCGGGGTAAGGATGAGTTCGGTGGCGTTTTGCACTTCCCAGCGCAGCAGCACCGATTCGCCGCGCTTGATTTGGGGCGGCTCGGCGTAGAAGCGGACAATCACGGGTGCAGGGGGTTCAGGCGCGTTCTGCACAATCACGACCACCTCGCGTATCTGCTCGCCGTAGCGGTTGCGGGCGATGAGGCGATAGGTGGTAGTGGTTTGCGGCTGCACCTGCGTCGAGCGCGTCTGGTTCGGGTCGAACGCGCCCAGACCGGGTTCAATCAGCACCGTGTCGGCGTTGCGCACTCGCCAGCTGAGGGTGATCGTCTCGCCTGCGGTGATTTGGGCAGGCTGTGCGATGAACTCTTCGATTTCGACGGGCAGCGGGCGCGTGTACGCCCACAGTGCAAGCAGCAGCCCCAGCACCGCCAGAAAGCCCAGCACGAGCGGGCTAATCAGCCCGCGCCGCTCCAGCTGCGCCTGCACGGAGGCAGAGCGCAAGGGGTCTTCGACGCTGCGCGCGGTTGCTGTGAAGCTGAACAGCGCAGGGTTCGCTAAAACTGGCATTCGCCGCGGCTGCGCGTAGACCAGCACGCTCTGTGTCTCGCCGGGCGCCAGGGGCACGCGCTCGCGCTCCAGCTCGAACACTAACTCATCTTCGGGGTCGGAGGCGTGCAGTTGCACGGTCTGCTCTGTGTTGCCGTAGTTGGCGAGGGTGAGTTCGTAGGGGACACGCTTGCGCCAAGGGGACGCAATCCCCCGCTTGGGCGCGATCTCCAGCGTGAGCATACTGTAGGGGCGAATCGTGATGCTGGCTTGCGCAACGCCAGAGCCGCCGTTTTCGAGCGAGCGGGCGCGCACCAGAATCGGGTAGGTGCCCGCGCGGCTCTCGGTGTTGCGCGGCGGGCGGATGAGAATGCGCTCCTGCACCTCTTCGCCGGGCGCAAGTCGAAACGAGGGGATGGGAATGGCGCACCACTCGGCGTCAATACCTTCCACCTCCAGCGCGACCTGATCGGGCGTGTCGCCCTCATTGCGCACGACCGCCAGCAGTTGTGCCGAACCGCCCGGCTCAACTTGCACCTCGTCCTGCCCCAACCTGACGCGAATCGCCATCGAAAATGATTGTACCCTGTGGCAATGTCTACTCTCGCGGAGCGTTCACGCCCGCCCGAGGGGGCAGGCATTCGCAGGAGCGTTCCGATGCCCGTACTTGGTGTGGCTTGCGAAGGTCTTGCGTAGGTGTGATTGCTGCGCCTCTTCTCAACCCCACAGAGTTACTGTACCAAGCGATTCCCGAACACCCGCGCCACCCCTTGACAAATGCGTGCAGATATGCTATAATATTCCCAGCCACAAGATGTAGGGCGCGACGCGATTCCCCTGCAATATGTGGCTAAGCGAGGCGAAACGATGCGGTGCCCATACTGCGGCGTAGACGAAGACCATGTGGTGGACTCACGCCCCTCACAAGGCGGGGCGGTCATCCGACGGCGACGCGAATGCTTGCGCTGCGGCAAACGCTACACGACCTTCGAACGCTACGAGGAACGCCCCTTGATGGTCATCAAAAAGGACGGGCGCCGTGAGCCCTTCGACCGCAACAAAATTCTACAGGGCATGGTAGTCGCCTGCCGTAAGCGACCCGTGAGCATGGAGGTGCTGGAGAAAGCCGTCGAAGCGATTGAGCAGGAAATCCAGAACCGCGACGAGGCGGAAATCAGCAGCGTCGAAATCGGACGCATGGTGATGGACAAGCTGCTGCAGATCGACCCTGTCGCGTATGTGCGCTTTGCGTCGGTCTACGAAGAGTTCAACGACCCGCAGCAGTTCAGCCGCGTGGTGCAGATGCTGACCCGCCAACAGAAACGCGCCCCGCGCACCGAGCAATAAGCAGGAGGACGGCAATGTCCCACCCGCACGAGAGCATAATTGAGACTGGACTGGCGAGCGATGGCGCCGTCGTGGAGGCGCGCGAGCAGACCCGCCCCAAGCCCAGCAGCGCCGCCGAACGCTACGGCTATATCCCACGCGAGAAGTTCGACTCAATCAACACAGGCAGAGGGCTGACCATCGAGCGACACTTCACCCGCGCAGGTGTAGACCCGTTCGATGAAATCGAGTGGGAGCGACGCTCGGCGGTCATCACCGACGAGCGCGGGCGCGTGGTGTTCGAACAACATGATGTGGAAGTGCCCGCTTTCTGGAGCCAACTGGCGACAAATGTGGTGGCCTCCAAATACTTCCGCGGGCAACTCGGCACGCCTGAACGCGAGACGAGCGTGCGGCAGGTCATCGGGCGCGTGGTGGACACCCTCACCGAATGGGGCAAGCAAATGCGCTACTTCGCCACCGACGCAGACGCCGAAGCCTTCCGCGACGAACTCAAGTACCTGCTGCTACACCAGTACGGCGCGTTCAACAGCCCCGTCTGGTTTAATCTCGGGATCGAGCCTCGCGCCCAAGCCTCGGCGTGTTTCATTGTATCAGTAGATGATACGATGGAGTCGATTCTGGAACTCGCCAAGACCGAGGGGATGATTTTCAAGTTCGGGTCGGGGTCGGGTTCGAACCTGTCGCGGCTACGCAGTTCCCAAGAGTACCTGTCGGGCGGAGGGCGCGCGTCGGGACCTGTGTCGTTTATGCGCGGGTTCGACGCCTTCGCGGGCGTCATCAAAAGCGGGGGCAAGACCCGACGCGCCGCCAAAATGGTCGTCCTCAACATCGACCACCCCGACATCGTGGAGTTCATCGAGTGCAAGGCGAAGGAGGAGCAAAAAGCGTGGGCGCTAATTGAGGCAGGCTACGACCCCGGCTTCAATGTGCCTGGCGGGGCGTATGATTCGGTCTTTTTCCAGAACGCGAACCACAGCGTGCGCGTCACGGACGAGTTTATGCGGGCGGTGGAGGCGGACGGCGAGTGGCACACAGTCGCCCGCACGACAGGCGAGGTGCTGGGCACTTACCGCGCGCGCGACCTGTTCCGCAAAATCGCCGAAGCCGCGTGGGTGTGCGGTGACCCAGGCTTACAGTTCCACGACACGACCAACCGCTGGCACACGGTCAAAAACAGCGGCGCAATTGAGGCGAGTAATCCATGCTTCACAGGCGACAGCCGCGTCTACACCAACAAAGGGCTAATCCGATTTCGCGAGCTAATTGAGCGCGTGAACGCAGGCGAGTCGTTTCTTGTCTATACGCACAACCAGACGGCGGGGCAACCCCACGAGGGTGTCCGCTTGAGTGAGCCGACGCAGTGGATGATTACGGGCGTCCACGAGGTATTGCGTCTGCGCTTCTCGAACGGTATTGAGGTGCGCTGCACGCCGAATCATCGTTTCTTTACGCGCAATCGTGGGATGGTGCGCGCCGACGAGTTGACTCCTGAGGATGCGGTTTTGGTTGTGGATGCGCCATGCCTGCCGACGGACGCCTCGTGGCGGCTCCCCTCAACTACCGACGGGGCGCGACTGCGCGCCAAGGGTGAACGACGCGCACCCCTCAACCTGCCGACGGAGTGGTCGCCAGCTTTCGCTGAACTACTGGGACATCTCACAGGCGACGGGTCATTCGTCCGCTCCAGCCCGATGGTCATCTGGATTTACAGGGGCAAGGAAGAGCGAGAGTACCTGCTCCCGCGTCATCGAGCCGTTCTGGAGTCGTTCGGGCTGCGCCCTCATGTGAGCCAGCAAGCCAACGGCACAGTCCAGATGCGTTTTGTGCGTGCGGCTGTCGGTCGCTTCCTCGAATCGCTGGGAATGACCCGTGCAAAAGCGCACGAGAAGCGCGTGCCTGAGTCGATCTTTCAAGCGCCCCCAGAAATCGTCGCTGCCTACCTTCGCGGACTGTTTACCGCCGACGGCTGTGCCCGCGATGACCAGAAAAAAGGCACACGGTATGTCGGCTTGGGAAGCAAGTCGTTGACGCTCCTGCAGCAAGTGCAGCAGCTCCTCCTGATGTTCGGCATACAGAGTCGTATCTACACCCAGCCTCCACGAAAAGCAAGCTTCCGCTACACACGCAAACGCGATGGGCAGCAGGTGGTCTATGACTCGCATGGCAACTCTTACGAACTGCGAATCACGGGAGTCTCGCTCAAACGATTCTGTGAGTATATTGGCTTCGCGCTCCCCAGTAAGCAGCAGGTACTGGAGCAGTGGCTGCGCGAACGCGAGTTCTACGAGGTTCGCGTGGACGCTCATCTTGTAGAGCGCGTACCCGATGGCTACGAACTGACCTACAACCTGACTGAGCCGTTACACCATTCCTACATCGTAAACGGGGTGGCGGTCGCGAACTGCTCGGAATTTGTTTTCCTCAACGACACCTCCTGCAACCTCGCCAGTCTCAATCTAATGAAATTCCGCCTCCCCGACGGGCGTTTCGACTCAGATGCGTTTCGCGCGGCGGTGCGCATCTTCATCACGGCGCAGGAGATTATCGTCGACAACGCGGCGTACCCGACGGAGAAGATTGCCGACAACAGCCATAACTTCCGTCCGCTGGGGCTGGGCTATGCGAACTTGGGCGCGCTGCTGATGTCGCTGGGGCTGCCGTATGACAGTGACGCAGGACGCGCCTACGCCGCGCTGATTACCGCGCTGATGCACGGCGAGGCGTACCGCCAGTCGGCAATCATCGCCCGTGAGTGCGGCAACCCGTTCCCTGCGTTCGAACTGAACCGCGCGCCGATGCTGGAAGTGATTCGCATGCATGCCGACGCGCTGAACCAAATCCCCGCCGACCTCGTGCCTGCCGACCTGCTGCAGGAGGCGCGCGAGCTGTACGCCGAGATGATTGAACTCGGCGAGCGGTATGGCTACCGCAACGCGCAAGTGACGGTGCTTGCGCCCACAGGCACGATCAGTTTCCTGATGGACTGTGATACGACGGGGATTGAACCCGACATCGCGCTGGTGAAATACAAGACGCTGGTCGGCGGCGGGGTGCTGAAGATTGTGAACACCACTGTGCCGCTTGCGCTGCAGCAACTGGGCTACTCCAGCGAGGAGATTGAGGCGATTCTGCGCTATATCGACGAACACGACACGATTGAGGGCGCGCCGTACCTGAAGGCGGAACACCTGCCCGTGTTTGACTGCGCGTTCCGCCCTGCCAAAGGCACGCGCAGCCTTGCGCCAATGGCACATGTGAAGATGATGGCAGCAGTGCAGCCGTTTCTGAGCGGCGCGATTTCCAAGACGGTGAACCTGCCCCACGACGCCACGCCCGAAGACATCGAGCAGATCTACATGCAGGCGTGGAAGTTGGGGCTGAAGGCGATTGCTGTCTACCGCGACGGCAGCAAGCGTACGCAGCCGCTGTCCACCAAAAAGCCCGACGCGCAGGCGGAGTCGGCGGGGCAGCCTGTGCGCCGACGACTGCCTGATGAGCGCAAAAGCATCACCCACAAGTTCAGCGTTGCAGGGCACGAGGGCTACATCACCGTCGGCATGTACGAGGATGGCACACCTGGCGAGATTTTCCTGACGATGGCGAAGGAAGGCTCGGTCATATCGGGGCTGATGGACGCCTTCGCGACCGCGATTTCGCTTGCCCTGCAGTACGGCGTGCCGCTGGAGAAACTGGTGGAAAAGTTCTCCTACACACGCTTCCAGCCCAGCGGCTTCACGAACAACCCGCAGATTCCAATCGCGACTTCGATTGTGGACTACATCTTCCGCTGGCTTGCCTCCAAATTCCTTCAGGAGCCGCCGCAACCTCCCGAACCTTTGCACGACAACGGGGTCGCCACTGAGTCGCCGCCTCAGGAAGCGGGCGTGCAGGGCGGCACAAGCGCAGCGGTCTCTCCCCACGGGCAGGGCGCAGTGACCACGGACTGGTCGAAACTCATCAGGCTGCAGCAGGATGCGCCGCCCTGCCCCACCTGCGGGATGATGATGACCCGTGCAGGCGCGTGCTACCAGTGCCTCCACTGCGGCGCGTCGTTCGGATGTGGATAGTTGGCAGGAATCCCGCGCCGCTTACGAAAAAATTGGGCTATAATTACCCACACAAGGAGGCACTGATGCGAACGCGAGCTTTTACGCTAATCGAGTTGCTGGTGGTTATCGCGATTATCGCGATTTTGGCGGCGATCCTGTTTCCGGTGTTTGCGCAGGCGCGCGAGAAGGCGCGCCAGACGACCTGTTTGTCGAACTTGCGCCAGTTGGGAACGGCGTTTGTGATGTACCGCGCCGACTGGGACGGCAAAAATCCCGGACCTGGCGACGGCGGGCACTGCCCCGGACGATGGTATCAACCCCAGTGGCCTAACTGGATGACAGGCTTCGTCTCGTACTTGGACGCCCAGTGGGTGCCGTGCTTCCCTGTGCTGACGCGCGTCGCTGACCCCGACTCGGCAGTGAACCAAATCTGGCTGCTGTGGGGGCATGTGACGAAGGGGGTCATCTACACCTATGTGAAGAATCCCGACCTCTACATTTGCCCCTCCGACCGGCGCGGGCGCGAGAAGAAGCTCAGCTACTCAATGAACGCTGTGGCAGGCTACATTCCCGAGGCAGTAGTGGAGCGTCCCGCGGAGTTCGTGCAGCTGGTGGACGAGGGCGAGACGCTCAACGACGGGTACTTCTTTGCGCTGGCGGGCAACCAGTTCGTGGATTGCCCGTCCATCAAGCACAACGGCGGCGCGAACTTCCAGTTCTTCGACGGGCATTCCAAATGGATCCGCGCACGCCACACGGCGCAAGAGTCGCGTATTGGGCTATGCCGCGATACCGTGCCTAAGCACTACTTCTGCCCGAAGATTCCGTTCCCAGAGTCGACGATGTACGGACCTTCCTGTCAACAAGCGCCATAGGCAGGGTATACTCGCCCCGATGTTTCGCAAGGTATTGGTCGCGAATCGGGGCGAGATCGCACGGCGCATAATTCAGGCGTGTCGCGAGCTGGGCATACGGAGCGTCGCAGTCTATTCGGAGGCGGATGCGGGCGCGCCGTTCGTGCGTGAGGCGGACGAGGCGTACCTGCTGGGCGGCGCGCCTGCCTCCGAGAGCTACCTCAACATCCCGCGCATCTTGGAGGTCGCCCAACGCGCGGGCGCAGAGGCGATTCACCCCGGCTACGGGTTCCTGTCCGAGAATCCCGACTTTGCCCAGGCGTGTGCGCAGGCAGGGATAGTCTTTATCGGTCCGCGCCCAGAGGTGATACGGCTGCTGGGCGACAAGGGCGAGGCGAAGCGCGCCGCCGAACGCGCGGGCGTGCCCACCGTGCCGGGCTACAATCCCCCACATGCCGCAACGCCCGACGAGTTGCTCGGTGAGGCGCAGCGGCTCGGTTTCCCCGTGCTGCTCAAGGCGGTGGCTGGGGGTGGGGGCAAGGGCATGCGTGTCGTTGAATCGCCCGACGCCTTTCTGGAGGCTGCCGAGAGCGCGGCGCGCGAGGCGCAAAACGCCTTCGGCGACCCGCGCCTGATGCTTGAACGCTACCTCGCCCGCCCACGCCACATCGAAGTGCAAATCCTCGCCGACCAACACGGGCGCGTGATCCACCTGCACGAGCGCGAATGCTCCATCCAGCGACGCCACCAAAAGATTATCGAGGAAAGCCCCTCGCCCGCGCTCAGCCCCGAAACGCGCACGGCGATTTGCGACGCCGCCGTGCGCCTCGCCGAGACCGTCGGCTACACCAACGCAGGCACAGTGGAGTTCCTCTACGAAACGACCCCCGACGGCGAACGGTTCTACTTTCTGGAGGTGAACACCCGCCTGCAGGTGGAACACCCCGTCACGGAGATGGTCACGGGCGTGGACTTGGTGCACTGGCAGATACGCATCGCAGCAGGCGAGCCGCTAACGCTGGAGACGCCTCCACAGCGCGGGCACGCGATTGAGGCGCGCCTGTACGCCGAAGACCCCGACAACGAGTTCGCGCCCGCGCTGGGCACACTGCTCGCCTACGCGCAACCGCACTTGCCTGGCGTGCGCTTCGACTCAGGCGTGGAGGCAGGCTCGGTCATCACCCCGCACTACGACCCGATGATTGCGAAGGTGATTGCCCACGCGCCTGACCGACCGAGCGCAATTCGCCGCCTTGTGAGCGCGCTGGAGCAGACCGTCGCGCTGGGTGTGCGCACGAACCAAGCGTTCCTGATTGACCTGCTGCAGCACCCTGCGTTCCAAGCGGGCGCGTTGCACACGGGCTTCCTTGCAGAGCATGTCGTCTCGCGCGTGGACGCCACGCCGCCAGAGCCTGTGTTGATTGCGCTTGCGCTGCTGGAGCCGCTTACCCGTGCGCAGTCCCCCCGCGCGGGCGCACCCGACGGTGGCGTGCGCTTCCCTTCGCCGTGGGAGCAACTTGGGCGGTGGCGTATCGGCAAGTAGCCCCGTGTGTCGCGAAGCGTCCCGACTTTTAACTCGTCGAACAGTCGGCATGCGTTGGCGAGCGTATGTCGTTGGCTGCGGGTGTGCAGCGATTCTGGGGCACGCGGCGGCGCAGCCCGTAGAGTTCCCGCTGGGCGAGTATTCGTTCGAGGAGATTGCCCAGCGCATGTCGGTTGGGGGCAGGCGCGTGGAGTGCGCACCTGTGCTTCGGCAACGCCTTGCGTTCGTTCACCTCCAACCGCGTTCGTGGCAGCAGACGCGCGCCCTGCTGGAACACGCCCTCGATGTGCGCTTCCGTCCTATTGGCGCGACTCGTTGGGTTTTGGAACGCGACCCGACCGTTGTGCAGCGCGAGCGACGCCTGCTGACGCGGCTGGCGCGTAGGCTGGACGCGCAGGTTCGTGTGCAGACGCGCCTGTTGCGTGCCTGCCTTGACCCCGACGCGCACGCCGACCGCATCGCGTGGCAGATTGTGCAGCACCAGTACGCGCATCTTTCGCGCGAGGCACAGCAGGCGCAACAGGCGCGCCTGCGACAGGAAATCGCCCATGCGCAGTCGATGCCCCTTGCAGCCGCGCTGACGAACTGGCGCGCCTACAAGCGGTTCAGCAACGAGTTCGCGCGATGGCGCGAGCGCAACCGTGTGTCGGAGTTTTTACAGAAGTATCCGCTTGCCAGTTTCGGCTTCTCCGAATCCGAGCGACGCTGGGCGGCGCGCGAGGCGCAACAGTGGCGCGAGCGGTGGGCATCCGAACTCAGCTATATCGCGCTGCAGACCGACGATCCCCGCGAGGCGCAGGCGCACCTGCTCTGCCACTTAGGACAGGTTGCCCAAGCGTGGTTGCCCGTGTGGAGCTTGGAGCGGATCCTTGCGCAGGTGCGTCCGCCGATTCGCGCGGCAGCCGTGCTAAGGCGCGGACAGATCGTGCAGACACAGACCTTCCAGCTGCCCCCTGCCGTTGCCGCGTGGCTGACCGAAGACACCTACGGGTACAAAATCCCGCTCTTTCAGGCAGAGGAAACGCCGCTGCGCCTGCAGGTGCGCGCGTCATGGCGTATTGACGGCGGCTATGTCTACACGCTGGAGGTGGACTCCCCGCGCCTGCGCTGGGCGCATCCTTTTGTAGTGCCCCGCGCAGAGGTTCGATTATGCTGGACACCCGCGGACGCGCACAATCATTTCCTGTCGCTTGACCGCACATGGGCGCACGCCTATCAAGTAGCTTACACCCGACACCTGCAGCTGCTCCAAGACCCCACAGTCCAAGCTCCGCTTTCCGAAGTGAGCCGAGCGCCGATGGACGCGCTCGCGCTGTGGGCAAAGACCCATCACCAGGAGGTCATCGCGGAGGTATACGAGCAGTTGCAAACACTTCGGGTTTTCGGGGATTCCACGCGCGTGAACACGCTTGCTTCGGTGCTGAATAGACTGCTGGAGCCGTGCTTGCTGGAGCGGTCGGGTTCGGTGTGGATTCTGCGCCACTGGGCGGCGTTCGTGCGCCGTGTGCCCGACCTGCCGTTGGTAGCCCTGCAGCGGTTGGCGCGCACACCGGGCACTTACGCTGACTGGCGGGCGTTTTACCGCGCGGTCTCGGCAGAGCAGGCGCTATGGCTGCTAAACAGTCCATTTCCAGAGGCGGTGCCTCAACGCCTGAATGTGCCTCTCCCCATGTATGCTCGCGAGTCGCGTCTGCTTGCCTACGGGTGGCTGACGGTGGCGATTTTGGAGCGCGTGCCTGAAGTGCTTCGCGAATCTCTCTGGGAGGGGCGCACTGCAGGCGTCCCACTGGCGATTTTGCCTGTTTCCGAGCGCAGGGAACTTGCGCGCGTGCTGCAGGGGTGGGGCGTTGCGGCAGCGCAGTTCGATGGGGATGCGCCCGCGCCGCGCATCGACGCAGCGTTTGTGGCGCGGATGTGGTTAGCGCGAGCGGAAGGCTGGTGGTCGCTCACGCTTCACACGCCTGAGCCGTCGCAACACGCCTTCGGGCGTCCTATGCCCCTGCAGGGGAGCCTGCTGCTTACACCGTTTCCCTGCCTGCTCTCGCCGCCTTGAGTGGGAGCGACGCGCTGGCAACCCGCTTCGAGCAACCCGAACACTGGTACGCTTACGGATGAAGTGCGAAGCGTACCACCCCGTGCAGCAACCACAGCGCCAGCAGCGCAAGCAACAGCAAGGTGAAGCGCGTGTTCTCGATGCGCACGCTGCGCCCCCACAGCAGCGCAAATAGGCTGTTGAAGGCGACGGCTACCGCCGCCGCGACAATCACGAACCCCATCGGGTTTGCCCGCCACGCCAGCCCGAACTGCCCGTGCAGGATCGCGCTCACGCTGGTGGTCAACCCGCACGAGGGGCATGGGCGTCCCGTGAGGTAGTAAATCGTGCAAGGGGGCAGTCCCAACTGCTGATGCGTGCCGTGCCCCGCAGGGTCAGGCGTCAGGTACAGCCCGACCCCCACCATCACCAGCACGCCCAACAGCAGCAGCGCGTGGCTCCACCGCGCCCAGCCCGACACAGACACGACCTCCAGCCAGCGAGTTTCTGTCAGCTGCACTCACTCCTCCCACAGCCGTATCATGATACTCCAACTTGTGCGGTCGCGAATCACTGCGCCACGCAGTTCAATCTGGTTGCTCGGACGCCATGCCAGTGCTGCGTTGATACGCTCGCCCGTATGTTCCGCCCGCAGAAAGAGTTGGTTCGTCAGGGGCACATCGAAGCCGATAAAGAAGCTCGGCATCCCCTCCCAGCCGAAGCCGAGATGCACGCGCAGGTCGTGGTCTAACGGCGTTTCGCCCAGCGCGGCAATCCCATACGAAATCGCCAGGTAGTAGCCCCTGCCCTGCGGGGAACGGTCAAACACATCCGCAACGCCCACCGAAATGCCCGGCGCGTAGCCCGGAATCTCTGGATAGAGGCTGTATTGGACGCCGTAGAGTTCGAGGCGGTTCTCGAAGCCTGTGCGTGCGCCCTGCAGTTCCAGCAGCCCGCCGATGCGCAGGTTCACAAACGCGCGTTCGCGTTCGGGGCTGCCCGTTAGGAAACCCGCCTCCAGCGTCAGTCGGTCAGGGTAGATTAGGCGTCCCGTTGGGATTTCGATGAGGCGGTCGGCGTGGGCAAGAGCGAGAATCGCCCACGCCAGCAGTAGCGTGCAGGCTCGCCTCATAGCGCGACTTTCGCCTCGTACAGCACGCGCGCCTTGTCGTCCGACCAGTCGCGGTTGCGCTTGTGCAGCACGCGCACGATGGCTTCCTTCGCGCCGTCGGGGATGGGCGCGCGAATGACCCGTCGCTCGCCGGGCTTGAGGCGCGTGTCGTTGCCGTCGATGGCGACATTATCCGCCAACAGCGTCTGGTGCTTGCCGACCGCCCGCTCGCCGTCCATAAACTGCGCCTCCACAATCACCACCACATATTCGGGTCCCGTCGGCACGGTGTGCCCGACCCAGACGCTCTCCAGCTTGATTTGCAGGTAGTCGTCGCGCCGCTCGTGGCTCATCTTGACGCCTTTCTGGAACATCTCTGGCGTTGCGCCTTCGAACTTGTGGATGCGCGCCTTGCGGGCGGGCAAGCCGTCGCCTGTGGCAATCGGTCGCTCCACGACGGGCATGTGGCAGTTGACGCAGCCGTTGGGGTCTTTGCCCCACTCGCTCTGCCTGTACCAGTCCACTGTGCCGAAGATTTCGTGGCAGGTGGCGCACATGTCCACTGTGCCGAACTTCTCGTTTTTGACGGTGGCGTGCGCGTCGGTTTTCGTGCCGAGCGTGCCGTGATAGGCGTTGTTGGCGTCTTGGTGGCAGCTGATGCAGTCGATTCCGTGTGGGCGTTCGTCCTCGCGCAGGGCGGGATGCTCACCGAAGCCCTTGACCAGAATCGGCTCAGGCGCGTGGCAGGGCAGGCACATCTTCAGCGTGCGGTTGCGCGAGGTCTGCGCGAACGATTCGCTCTCCCATGCGGCAGCGTGGCGCGATTCCGCCCAGTCTTTCGCCTCGTTTGGGTGGCAGCTTTGGCAGTCGCCGCGCACTTTGGGCAGTTCAGCAGCGGGCGACTTGGGCGCGTTCCATGCAATGCGCCCCGCGCCTGCCAGCATCAGCGCCAGCGCAAGCCCCGAAACACTCCAACTCAGTAGCGTCTGCATGGCGAGATATAGATTCGCGCTATGAGCAGAGAGTCCTGCCTTATACCAATCGCGTTTCAAAGCTCATCACTTGCCCCCCCTCCTTTAGGTTCCCCCCGCTTCGCGAGGGGAACCGCGAGAGGTGCGCCCACTCGGTTCCCCCTGCCCGCAGGGGGAACCTTAAGGAGGGGGTTGTGTTCATTATTTTATGGACTTTGGCTCGACGATTGGTATCATGTCTCTGCTTGCCACTCGAAATAGCTGCGCGGGGTCTCCCACAGGCGCACGCGGTGCAGCCGCGCGTTGCCCTGCAGGTGCGGGGTCAGTCGCTCCACAATAAACGCAACGAGGTTCTCCGAGGTGGGCGGGA
>Ga0197143_1000443_pt1 | contig 46422 bp, 44 predicted proteins | sample GBS70_MetaG_FD_148603 | JGI IMG/M metagenome (GOLD analysis project Ga0197143, IMG submission 148603) | Sediment microbial communities from Great Boiling Springs, Gerlach, Nevada, United States - GBS 70_MetaG | ecosystem: Environmental > Aquatic > Thermal springs > Hot (42-90C) > Sediment... | reverse complement strand
GCGCGCCTGCACGGCATCGACCTCGAACGGATTCCGGGCACGGGGCTCGGTGGGCGCGTGACCAGGAAAGACGTCGAGGCGTACCTCGCAGCCCGCGGCGAGGCCCCTTCCGCCACCCCCTCGACCGCCGCGGTCTCTCCGGCGCCGGCCGCCGCCTACGAGGTCGTCCCGCTCTCGCCCACGCGCCGGACCATCGCCGAGCGGTTGAGCCGCGCGGCTCGCGAGGTGCCGCAGGCCTGGACGATGGTGGAAGCCGACGTCACCGAACTGCTCAGGCTTCGCGACACGATAGCGGCGAAGCTCGGGCGGCACCTCACGCTCCTCCCGTTCTTCGCGCAGGCGGTGTGCCGAGCCCTCCGTGAGCACCCGAACCTGAATGCTCGCTTCGAGGAGGGGGAGCTTCGTCGCTTCCGCGATGTCAACTTGGGCATCGCCGTGGCCGCGCCGGGGGGTCTGGTCGTCCCCGTCCTCCACCGAGCCCAGGAGCTCAGCATCGAAGGGCTCGCCCGGGCGCTCGACGACCTCATCGAGCGCGCGCGGGGCGGCCGGCTCCAGCTCAGCGACGTCCAAGGTGGCACCATCACCGTGAACAACACCGGCGCCTTCGGGTCCATCGCTTCGCGACCGATCCTGAACGCCCCCGAGGTGGCTATCGTCACCCTCGAACGGGTGGTGCGGCGCCCGGTGGTCGTCGGCGACGACGCTATCGCCGTCCGGGCCATGGTGAACGTTTGCCTCACGTTCGACCACCGCGCCCTCGACGGCCACGAGGCGGGGGCGTTCCTGGCGACGCTCAAAACGCTCCTCGAGGCCCCTGCGGAACGATGAGCGGCCGACAGGCAACGGCCGGACGGACGGGAACGGTCGACCGGTAGCCCCTTGCAAACTATCCAGCCAAGGGCGAGTATCGCCTCGCAACGCTACGCCGAAGGAGGATCCTCGTGCCCGACACCGTCTTGCAGATCTCGGACGAGACGAAGGAGCGCTGCGAATACGTCAAGCGCTTCATGGAGGAGTACATCTACCCGAACGAGAACGTGCTCGCGCGGGGGGACGAGCGGGCGGAGCAGCTCATGAAGGAGCTGCAGGCCATCAACAAGAAGAACGGTTACTGGGCGCCCCACATGCCGAAGGAAGCGGGCGGCATGGGCATCCCCTTCCTCACCTACGCCTACATGAACGAGATCATCGGCCGCAGTCTGGTGGCACCCCGCGCCTTCGGCTCCCAGGCTCCGGATTCCGGCAATGCCGAGATCCTCTGGCTCTTCGGCACCGAGGAGCAGAAAGAGCGCTGGCTGAAGCCGCTGGTCGCGGGCGAAATCCGCTCCTGCTACTCGATGACCGAACCGGCGGTTTCCGGTGCCGACCCGACGAACCTCCAGACCCGCGCCGTGCGCGAGGGTGATGAGTGGGTGATCAACGGCCGCAAGTGGTTCAGCTCGGGCGCCATCGGAGCGGCGTTCGCCATCGTGATGTGCATGACGGACCCCGACGCGCCGCCGCACAAGCGCTTCAGCCAAATCATCGTTCCCACCGACACGCCCGGGTTCAAGATCGAGCGCATCATCGAGGTGTGGGGCGAGCACGACGCCAACCACCCGCAGATCCTGTACGACAACGTGCGGGTGCCGGTGACGAACCTCCTTGGCCCTCAGGGAGAGGGCTTCCGCATCGCCCAGAAGCGGCTCGGCCCGGGCCGAATCCACCACTGCATGCGGACTCTCGGCCTTGCCCAGCGCGCCTTCGACTTGATGTGCCAGCGTGCTGTTAGCCGCGAGGCCTTCGGCGGGCCATTGGCCGACAAGCAGACCATTCAGAACTGGATCGCCGACTCGCTGGTGAACATCCAGGCGGCTCGCCTCCTCACGATGCAGGCCGCCCAGAAGATCGACTCCGGCGACGAAGCCCGGGTCGAAATCTCGATGATCAAGTTCTTCGTCGTGAACGTGGCCTGCGACGTCATCGACAAGGCCATCCAGGTCCACGGCGCGCTCGGCGTCACCACCGACGTCCCGCTCCAGGCAATGTACAAGTCGGCGCGTACCCTCCGCATCGCCGACGGTCCCGATGAGGTGCATCGCATGGTGGTGTCGCGGCGTGTCATCCGGAAGTACCGCGCCGGCGAAACCTGGGACTTCCAGACCTTCGAGTAGGCCACGACCGGCTCCGACAGCGGCGAGCGCCCCGGGAGACTCCCCGGGGCGCTCGCAACCTCACCAGGTGTCGATGTTCGGTCGTTTCTTTCCCGTGCGCGGCGGGGGCGGCGGCATGGCATCGAGCGCGGAAATGACGATACGGCGCGTTTCCGCGGGGTCGATGACATCGTCGATCTCGAAGTGCGTGGCCATGTTCAGGGCTTTGCCGTGCTCGTACATCCGGGCCACCATCTCGTCGAACACGCGCTTCCGCTCGACAGGGTCCTGGATAGCCTCGAGCTCCCGTCGGTAGCCCAGCTTCACGGCCCCCTCGAGCCCCATGCCTCCGAATTCCCCCGTCGGCCAGGCGACCGTGAACACTGGCGCGTGGAAGCTCCCGCCGGCCATCGCCTGCGCGCCGAGCCCGTATCCCTTCCGGACCACCACCGTGAAGAGGGGCACGGTGAGGTTGGCCCCGGTCACGAACATCCGCGCCGCGTGGCGGACGTTCGCCTCCTTCTCCGACTCCGGCCCAACCATGATGCCCGGGGTATCGCACAACGACAGGATCGGGAGGTCGAACGCGTCGCACAGCTGCATGAAGCGGGCGGCCTTGTCGGCGGCCGCCGCGTCGATGGCGCCGCCGAGATGGGCTGGATTGTTGGCGATGAGGCCGAAGGGACGCCCCTCGATCCGGATGAGGGCTGTGATCATCGCCTGGCCGAATCCGCGGCGAAGCTCGAGCACCGAGCCCTCGTCGGCCAGGATGGCGATGAGCTCCCGCATGTCGTAGGCGCGCAGGCGGTTTTCGGGGACGATGTGCCGGAGCCGCCGTTGGTCCTCGCACCTCCACGTGGGGACCGCCCCTTGGAAGTACGACAGGTACTGCTTCGCCACCTGCACCGCCTCAGCCTCGTCCTTCACGGGGATGTCCACGACGCCGTTCGGCACCTGAACGGACATGGGGCCGACTTCCTCGGGGCGATACACCCCCAGCCCGCCGCCCTCGATCATGGCCGGGCCACCCATGCCGATGGTCGAGTTCTCCGTCGCGATGACGACGTCGCAGCATCCGAGGATGGCGGCATTCCCGGCAAAACAGCGGCCCGAATTGATGCCGATCAACGGGACGAGCCCGCTGAGCTTCCCCCAGAGGTGGAACGCCATCACGTCCAGGCCGGCCACCCCAGGGGCGTCGGTGTCCCCGGGGCGCCCGCCGCCGCCTTCCGTGAAGAAGATGACCGGGAGCCGCCATTTGTAGGCGAGCTCGAACATCCGGTCCTTCTTCCGATGGTTCATGTGCCCTTGGGTGCCGGCCAGCACCGTGTAGTCGTAAGCCATCACGACGCAGCGGGATTTTTCGGGCGGGAAGAGGTGACCGTTGACCCGCCCGACCCCGGCGATGAGGCCGTCGGCGGGCGTCCGTTCGATGAGCTCCTCCACCGGGCGGCGCCGGCGCTGGGCAGCGATTACCAGCGCCCCGTACTCCACGAAACTTCCGGGGTCGCACAGGTCGGCGATGTTCTCGCGGGCGGTGCGCTGGCCCGTTTCCCGGCGCCGGGCAACGGCTTCGGGCCTGGCCTCGTCGAGCGTCTTCCGGTGCCGTTCCATGACCTCCGCCAAGTCGGCACGAACGCGGTCGAGGTCGAGCGGGCCTCCACCGGCGGCCGATTCGGCTCCGGCCTCCGCGGGCGCCAGGTAGAGGAGCGGCGCTCCCTCGGCCACGGTTTCCCCTACCGCAACATCGATGCGGAGGACGGTCCCCGCGGCCGGCGCCGCCACCACGTGCTCCATCTTCATCGCTTCGAGGATGAGGAGCGTCTGGCCGGGGGCGACAGCTTGGCCTTCAGCGGCTTCGATGGCCACCACCGTGCCCTGCAACGGCGCCTCGACGGCGAGGCTTCCCTCGGGAGCGGGGACCGTCCGGCGTTCGGCGGCCGCAGCCGGCCGCTTGCCGTGACGGAGCACGGCCAGTGGATCGCCGCGGAGGGCCTCGGCGGTCGCGACGAGCGCTTCCCAGTTTCGGTCGACGGTCCGCGTGTCGAATTCGCCTCGCTCCACGTCCTCCCGCTCGAGGAGCGCGCGGAGGAAGGCAGCGTTCGTCTCCACGCCTGTGATGCGCAGCTCGCGGAGGGCCTGGCGGGCCCGCCGCACCGCCGTGGCGAAGCTCGGCGAAGGCGAGCGGACAACCAGCTTCAGGAGGAGAGGGTCGAAGCGCGGGTTCGGGCGATAGCCGACGCGCGCGTTCCCATCGATCCGGATTCCAGGGCCCCCGGGGAGCTCGAGCTCGTCGATCACGCCCGTGCTCGGCCGCACGCTTCCATCGGGAAGCAGCCGTTCGGCGTTCACCCGTAGCTCGATGGCGTAGCCTGTCGGCCCCTGGGCTTCCGGGATCCCCAGCTCCTGGAGAGAGGCGCCGCCCGCCAGCAGGAGCTGGCATGCCACCAGGTCCACCCCGAAGACTTCTTCGGTCACGGTGTGCTCGACCTGGAGGCGCGCGTTCGCCTCGATGAAGTACCACTCGTCGGGATCGTCGGCGTTCACGAGGAACTCGAACGTGCCCGCGTTCCGGTAGTTCGCCGCTCGGGCCATTGCGACGGCGGCTTCGTACAGTGCCTGCCTCGTGCTGACGGGCAGAGCAGGGCTCGGCGCGATCTCGACGAGCTTCTGGAAGCGCCGTTGGAGGGAGCACTCCCGCTCCCCGAGATGGAGGGCAGCTCCCGCCCCGTCGCCGAGGATCTGGACCTCGACGTGCCTGGCTCGCGGCAGAAACCGTTCGATGTACACGTCGGGGATCCCGAAGGCGGCCGCCGCCTCCGATCGGGCGCGCTCGTACGCTTCCGCGAGCGCTTCCGGCCGCTCCACGACGCGCAAGCCGCGTCCGCCTCCGCCCGCCACGGCCTTCAGCGCCGCCGCGCTCCCGGCCGGCAGGGCGGCGAAGAACGACCGGGCTTCCTCGAGCGTTACCGGCCGGTCGATGCCCTCCAGGACGGGCACGCCACACGCGGCGGCGTGACGCCGCGCCCGGGCCTTGTCCCCGAAGAGCTCGAGCGTCTCCGGACGCGGCCCGACGAAGGTGAGCCCGGCGGCCTCGCACGCGCGAGCGAAGGCGGCTTGCTCGGCGAGAAATCCGTAGCCAGGATGAACCGCGTCGCAGCCGGCGCGGACGGCCGCTTCCACCAGCCCGGCGATGTCGAGGTAGGCGGCAACCCCCGCTTCCCGAAGCGGGACCGCTTCATCGGCGAGGTCCAGATGCGGCGAGTCCCCGTCGTCCGCGGAGTACACGGCGACCGTGCGGATGCCCAGTGCGGAGGCAGCGCGGGCGATACGCGAAGCGATTTCGCCCCGATTGGCGACGAGGAGCTTGCGGATGGGCACGGTGCGGCTCCGGTGGGATTGGAAGGTCGACACGAAGAGTCGCCGAGCCGATCCTACCCGTGCCGGCACCGGCAGCAACCGCACCCTCGCGTTAACACAGCACCGGGTACGATAGGAAGCGAGGTGGGCGAGCGGGAAATCTTCACAGGAGGTGGCAGTATGCCCAGGACGTTCGTCCACGTGAGCGTCTGCCGGTGCCGCATTTGCGAGGCGGCCCGGGCCAGCGCTGGGAGCCGCCCCGCGCCTCAGCGGTAGCAGCGGCGCCTCCGGCAGGCGCCTACCTCATCGTCGCCCCCGCCCTTCGACGACCTCCCTCGTTCGGGTGAACGGCCGCCGGCATCTGGCGCTGCATTCGCTAAGCTGAGATGCGAGGAGGCCGCGATGCCGCGCTTGCAGCCTTGGGGCGAAGCATCCGATGACGAGGACCGCTCCGTCATCGCCGAGCAGATGGCCCCGGACCCGGACGCCGAGGGGCGTCTGTACGAACTGGCGGGGTCGACGCGAGAGCCCGCGGAGTCCCGTCTCCCGGCGGTGCGAGCGGTCGTCATCTCCGCCGACACGGAAGGGATGCGCGGGAAGGCTTCCGGCTCGGCCCGCACACCTTCGCCAGTTCGCGGCCGAATCCTCGCCGTCCATCTGCGCTACCATCCCGAGGCACCCACATCCACCGATGTCCGCTTGCGGGCGGTCCCGGCCGACGGGCGGCCGCCGGTCGAGATCCTCGTGGTGCCCGAATCCCACACCGACGGCTACTTTGCGCCCGACGCCGAGCCGGTCTGGCGGCCGATGCCGCGCACCTACAGTTACGTCCCGTTCGAGGTAGACGCTCCTCTCGAACTGGTGGTCACCGAATGCGACGGGCTTCCGGGGGCCGTGGCGGCGACCGTCTTCGTCGAGGAGCCGGCGCCCTCCCGGCCATGACGGCCGCTCGCCTCGCAGATCTGGCGGAGCGCGTCGCTGCCTGTGAGCGATGCCCCCGCCTGACAGCCTGGCGCCGAGAGGTGGCCCAGCGCCCGCCCCGGCGGTACCGAGGCTGGGAGTATTGGGCCCGCCCGGTACCGGGTTTCGGCGATCCCGAGGCGCGGCTGCTCGTCCTCGGGCTTGCTCCTGCCGCCCATGGTGCGAACCGGACCGGTCGCCTCTTCACGGGCGACCGCTCGGGCGACTGGCTGTTCCGCGCTCTCTATCGCGCCGGTTTCGCCAACCAGCCGCACTCCCGCAGTCGGGATGACGGCCTCCGTCTCGTCGATGCGTACGTGACGGCGTCCGTGCGCTGCGCGCCGCCGGCCAATAGGCCCACTCCGGCCGAGCGGGCGGCATGTTTCCCCTTCCTCCTCGAGGAGGCATCTTGCCTCAGCCGGGTGCGTGTCGTGGTGGCTCTCGGTGCGGTGGCGGCCGAGACCGCATCCCGGCTCTACGGGGTACGCCCGCGCCCCGCCTTCGCACACGGCGCCGAATACGCACTCCCCGGGGGGAGGATGCTGCTCTGCTCCTACCATCCGAGCCAGCAGAACACCTTCACCGGCCGCCTGACGGAGCCGATGTTCGACGCCATCTTCGCCCGGGCACGGGAGCTCATCGACTCCCTCACGGCCGACCAGCGGCGTGCAGTACGATCGTCGGCGGAATGAGCGAAACCCAGCTCCCTCCCGCTCCGCTCGAGGGTGTCCGCGTCCTCGACTTCACCTGGGCGCTTGCGGGACCCTTTGCCACCATGCAGCTGGCCGACCTCGGCGCCGAGGTGGTGAAGGTCGAATATCCCAAGCTCGAGGAGCGCCAGCGCGGCTTCGGCCCCTACTTCGAAGGCATCTCGACGTTCTTCTTCAGTCCCAACCGCGGCAAGAAGGGGATCTGCATCGACCTGCGCCGTGAGGAGGGGAAGCAGCTCGTGCTGGAGCTCGTTCGCCACGTCGATGTCGTGGCCGAAAACTTCCGGCCCGGCACGATGGAGCGGCTCGGGCTCGGCTACGAACGGCTCCGAGCCGAGAACCCCCGCCTCATCTACGCTGCACTGAGCGGCTTCGGACAGACTGGCCCGTACCGGGACCTGCCTGCTGTCGACGCGGTGGCGCAGGCGATGGGGGGCACCATGAGCCTGAACGGCGAGCCGGATGGGCCGCCGATGCGGGTCGGCGTCAGCATCGGCGACATGGTCGGCGGACTCTACCTGGCGCTCGGAATCCTCGCTGCCCTCCGCGCCCGTGACCGCACCGGCGAGGGGCAGTTCCTCGACGTGGCGCTCATGGAGGCACAGATGGCGCTCTGCGAGAACGCCATCGTCCGGCATTCGGCGTTCGGCGAAGCCCCCTCCCGCATCGGCAGCCGTCATCCCCTCGTGGCCCCGTTCGGCCCATTCCCGACCGCCGATGGCTGGATCGTCATCGCCAACGTGAAGGACTGGGAGCTCTTCTGCGCGGTGATCGACCGCGACGACCTCGCCCACGATCCCCGGTTCCAGACGAACGAGGAACGAGTCCGCCACGTCGAGGCCCTCGAGGCGGAGCTCGCTGAGGCGCTGCGGCGGCGAACCACGGCCGACTGGTTCGACATCCTCGTCCGGGCCGATTGCTGCTCCGTGGGCAAGGTGAACACGATCGCCGACCTCTTCAGCGATCCCCACGTCCAGGCGCGGGGGGCGCTGGTCGACATCCCGTTGCCCTACGGAAAGCCCGGTTCGCTGAAGCTTCCGAACACCCCCATCCGCCTTTCGAAGACGCCTGCCCGCGTCGGCCGGCCGATGCCCGGCCACGGGGAACACACAGATGAGATCCTCCGCGAGTGGCTCGGCTGGTCCGACGAGCGGGTCGCCGAGTATCGCCAGGCCGGAATCATCCGCTGAACATCTCGGAGGGTGGTGATGCGCTTCTTCGATATGTTCCCCCCTGGCCAATGCGAGATTCCCGGCTGCACGGCCCGCCCCGAACGGCGGGTGCTCATCATGGGTGGGAGCCGGGCGTGGCTCTGCCCCGAGCACGCGCGGCAACTCGAACGGGGGCGCATCGAGCGGACGCACCGCTGAGGCCTCACCTACACTGTTCCGAGCATGCCCGACGCCGAATTCTGGGAAACGCCCCTCGACGGCCTCACCCTCGCTGAGTTCTCCATCGAGGTCGACGGTGAGCGCGTCCCGGGAATGGTGTACGTCCCGGCTGGCGACGAGGGCCCCTGGCCGTTGGTGCTGCTCCAGCACCCCGCCACCAGCAGCAAGGATGACTACTTCGTCGCCGAGCCCGCCCGGTTGTGGGCGAACCGAGGCTGGATGGTCGGCGGCTTCGACGCCCCCTACCACGGCGACCGGGATGTGTATGACCCGATGGGGCTGCTGCGCGACCGCCAGCTTCTCGCCGCCGCCGGCAGGCGGTACACGCGGGAACTCGCCGCCATCATCGATTGCCTCGCTGGCCGCTATCCCGTCGACCGTGGCCGGCTCGGCTTCGTTGGCTACTCCCTCGGGAGCATGTTCGGAATTCCTGCCGTCGCGGGCCACGGCGGGTTCCGAGCGGCCGTGTTCTGCTTGGTCGGCGAGGGCGGCCTCGTGGGACCGGCCACAGGCCCCGACAGCGTCCTCCCAGGGCTCGCCGCGACTGCCGTCCGCATCGTGGCGAAGCTCCGCGACGAACTGATCCCTCGTGAGGCTACCGAGCGGCTCTACGATGCCCTTCCCGGCGAAAAGGACATCGTCTGGCTGCCGGGCGGCCACTTCGAAATCGGGCCCGACGTCATCGGCGCGGCCGAGGAGTGGCTCGTGCGCTGGCTGCGCTAAACCGAGCCGAGCCCCGCCGGTGTTCGGCGCTGTGCCGAGCCGCTACGATGGCGCCGAGGAACGCTCGTGTCCGACGCACCGACGACCAACCGGCTCGCATCCGCCGAGGTGGCGGCAATTCGCGGCGCCCTCGACCGGGTCCAGACGAACGTCGAACGGGTGGTCGTCGGCAAGAGCGGCGTTATCCGCCTTCTCCTGGCCGCCCTGCTCTGCGAAGGCCACGTCCTCGTCGAAGATGTGCCGGGGATCGGGAAAACCACCCTGGCGAAGGCCCTCGCCCAGTCGCTCGGCTGTACCTTCCGGCGCATCCAGTTCACGCCCGACCTCATGCCCGCCGATATCACCGGGGTGCACTACTACGACCCCCGGACCGGTGAGTTCCGGTTCCGCGAAGGGCCCATTGCGGCAAACATCGTGCTCGCCGACGAGCTGAATCGGGCCACTCCTCGAACACAATCGGCGCTGCTGGAAGCGATGGAGGAGCGCCAGCTCACCGTCGAGGGCGTCACCACGGTGCTCCCTCGTCCCTTCCTCGTCATCGCCACGCAGAACCCCATCGAGCTGGAGGGCACCTTCCCCCTTCCCGAGGCGCAGCTCGACCGCTTCTTCCTCCGCCTGCGCATCGGCTACCCCGACGAAGCGGCCGAAGACGAGATGGTCGAGCGGCACGGAGCGTCGAGCCCCCTGGAAGGGCTGAGCCCCGTCCTCTCCGCTAAGGAGATCGTTGCCTTCTCGACCGCCCTCCAGCGCCTCTACGTCGACCCGGAGGTGCGGCGGTACGCCGTCCGGCTCGTCCGCGCGACCCGGGAGGAGCCTGCCCTGGAGCTCGGCGCGAGCCCTCGGGCAAGCCTGGCCCTCTTCCGGGCTGCCCGTGCCCATGCCTTGCTGGAGGGGCGGGATTACGTCCTTCCGGATGACGTGAAGGCGATGGCTCCACACGTCCTCGCTCACCGCCTCATCCTCTCGAGTCAGGCCCGGCTTCGGGGCCGGACCGCCGAGGACGTCCTCCGCGAGGTCATGGAGCGGGTGCCCGTGCCCATCGAGGGCTGAGCGATGCGCGCCGTCCTCCTGCTCCTCGGACCGTTCGCCGTGCTCCTCGGCTTGGTCGCCGAACTGCCCTTGGTTTCGGGGTTGGGCTTTCTCCTCACCTTCCTCGGGCTGGCGGCCGCTCTCTGGCACCGGGAGCTCTTCGCCGGCACGCGCTTCCGGGTTTCGCTCGCCGATCGTCGACTCTTCCCGGGCGAGCAGACCACCCTCACCGTGGAGCTCGAGAACCGGAAGCTGCTTCCGCTGCCCTGGTTCGAATGGCAGGTCGCGCTCGCCGACCCGCTCCGTGTCGAAGGTGAGCGTCTTTCCGCGGCCGCGGCCCCTGGGTTCAGCTTCCTCCGGAAGAGCGGAACCCTCGGGTGGTACGCACGCGCTCGCTGGCAGTTCCGCCTCGGGAGCAACTCCCGTGGGTACCACCAGATTGGCCCCGCTACGGTGAAATCTTCGGACATCCTCGGGCTGGAGCCGCAGACGCTCCCCGTCCCCTCGATGGAGCGCTTGGTCGTCTACCCGCGTATCGTCTCCCTTCCCGAGCTCGGGCTCCCCGCCGACAGGCCGTTCGGCGACGCCAAGGGCCGGGCGCAGCTCTTCGAGGACCCGCTGCGCATCAAGGGGCTGCGCGAATACCGCCCCGGCGACCCGCTGCGCCGCATCGACTGGAAGGCTACCGCTCGGCTGGGCGAGCTCGCCTCCCGCGTGTACGAACCGTCGGCAGCTCGGCACCTCTACCTACTCCTCAACGTCGACACACTCCCCCATTCGTGGGAGGGGTATTTGGCCGACGACCTGGAGCGGACGGTTACCGTGGCGGCCTCGATCGCGGCATGGGCCCACGAGCACCGTCACCCCGTCGGCCTTCTCGCCAACGGCTCCCTCCCCGACGCCGACCGGCCCCTCAGGCTGCCGCCGTCGGCCAGCCGCGACCAGCTTGTCCGCATCCTCGAGGCGCTGGCTATGGTGCAGCCGCTCACCCTTCAGGAGCTCGCCTCGGTGATTCGCAAGGAGAGCGGCCGCTGGCCCCTCGGCGCGACCGTCGTGCTGGTGGCGAGCCTCGTTCCCGAAGAGCTCGCCGCCGAGGTGGTGCGGCTCCATGCTCAGGGCTACGGCACCGCCGCGGTGCTCACCTCCGAACGTGCCGACCCGGCTTCACTGGGGCCGGTGCCCGTCTACCGGGTGCTGCGGCTCGCTGGAGTGGCGGAGGCGGCGCCATGACCGCGCTGGCAGTTCTCGCCGCTCTGCTGGCCGAAGCGCTGCTCGCGAGCGCCGTTGCCCAATGGATCGGCTCCGGCTACCACGAAGGACGGCAGGTGATGCCGCTGCCCGCGTTCATCGCCGTTGCCCTTGCGGGGTTCGGGGCGGGCAGCGCCCTTTCGCGCTTCGAGCTCCCGCGGAGGGTCCGGTTCGCGGTCGCGGGCCTTGCGGGCTACGCCGTGCTGTACGGGTCGCTTCGGTTCGTCTACGCCGGCGATCTCGCCCTCTGGAACCTGGCCTGGGTCGGGGAGTTCCTCGCCGATGCCGACGAGGTCGCGGAGCGCGGCGCCGATGCCTTCATCGCCGCGCTGCTCGTGCTCCCGCTGTGGGCGCGTGCCGTCCACCGTGGCGTGAGCGAGGTCGACCTGGAATCGTTCGCGCGTACGGGGGCGCCAGCGATGGCCGCTGCCGCGCTGGCGGCGGTGTTCGGCGCCGCGTCAGAACGGGCCGAAGCGGTGGCTGCGGCTGCCTTCGCCAGCGTGGCTGCCGGCGCGCTGGCGCTCATCCTTGCCCAACTCGCGCGCAGCGGGACGACCTTCGGCGACCTACGGGCGGGCTCCTTCGCCGCGGCCCTTCTCGCCATCGCCCTCGGAGCGGTGGCGGCGGCCGTGCTGCTCTTCGGCGTCCTCTACGCTGTGGCGGCACCGGCACTCGGCACCGCGCTGTTCGACGGCGCCCTCTTCGTGCTCACCTGGACCCTGACGCCGGTCGTCTGGGTCGTCGAGCGCCTCATGGCCGTCCTCCGCCCCGACAACCCTGAGCTCCAGCCCCCGCACGAACTTGCCCGCGGGCTTTTGGGCGAAGGTGAACCGGGTGGCGAACCCGGCGGGGCCTGGCGGGTGCTCGCCTACCTCGGCCGCGCTTCCATCCTCATGCTCCTCCTGGCGCTCTTCGCCATCTTGGCCCTGGCCGCTTTCCGCTTCTGGCACCGTTTCGCGAGCGCCGAACCGCCACGGGCAGATGTGGAGCGGGCCGGCGGCCCGGGCGACGACCTGAGGGGAATGCTCCGCCGCCTCGCTCGCTGGCCCGAGCGGCGACACGGGCGCCCCCTCCACCCGGTCGCTGCCCTCTATCTGCGCGCCGTGGAAGCGGCATCCCGGCGGGGTGTCGTCCGATCGCCCGGCAGTACGCCCGCCGAGCTGCGCCTTCCCCTCCGGGCGGCGATCGGGGACCCCGTAACCGACCGCATCACGGACGCCCTTGAAGCGTTCCGGTACGCGGGACGCCCTCCGGACCCAGCGGCTGTTCGTCGTCTCGAGGAGGAGTGGCGCGCTGCCGAGCGCCGCCTCTAGCGGCCCATCAGCACCGGAGAGCGGCCCACCCCTCGCCCGAGGCGGCGACGTGGGGTACCACCGGCCACGAGTCGAGTTGGAGCGCAGCTTCGATGTCCGCTCCGAACCCGACGGAGGCCAGGTACCGGGCGTGGGCTGCCGCGCGTACCATCCCCGAGGCCTCGGGGGTCCGGCCGCAGGCCAGGGCGAGCCTCGCACCGTCTCCTAGCTCCAGATTCGGGGCGCTTCGCGCGAGCGTTGCCGTCAGCAGCCCCGCGACGGCGAAATCCTCCAGCGCGAACCTGGTGCCGCGGTGGGTTCCCGCACAGAGGATCGCCGCGCGGCGGTATTGTGCGGCGGCTGCTGCGGCAGCGGAGAGGTTTACGAGCGATGCGGCGAACACCGCCCCCCGACCGGCGGCCGCCAGCAGCGCGTTCGTCCCGTTCGTCGTCGCCATGACGATGCGCCTTCCTTCCACGGCGGCGGTGGCCGCTTCCGTGGGAGAATTCCCGAGGTCGAACCCTTCGGGCCGGAAGCCGCGCTCCTCGCCGGCACGCAGGACGTCGCCCCCGAACTGCCGAGCCTCGGCAAGACTACCGACGACGCGCACTTCGGCCGCTCCCCGCGCGAGCAGCACGGCGATGGTCGTCGTTGCCCGCAGGACATCGATCACGAGATAGCACTCGGCGTCCATCGAGGCGGCCTCGGCCGGGAGGAGGGCGACGTCGAGGTGTCGGAGGGCGACCATCTCCGCCAGTATCGGCTGAGCGGGGCCCCGGTGCTATCCTCGGACGCGATGGTTCCGCCCGTCGGGTTCTTCGATTCGGGCGTCGGCGGGCTGAGCGTGGCCCGCGCCTTCCGCTCGTACGCTCCGCTCGAACCGATCCTGTACTTCGCCGATACGGCTTGGTTTCCCTACGGTGGCCGCCCCGCGGCGGAGATTCGCAAGCGGGCATTCGCCGCTCTCCACGCCCTCATCGCTCGGGGCGCGAAGCTGGTGGTGGTTGCCTGCAATACGGCTTCGGCCGCGGCGCTCTCCGACCTGCGGGCGGCATTCCCGGTGCCCATCGTCGGCATGGTGCCGGGCGTGAAGCCCGCCGCTGCGCATACCCGTTCCGGCGTGGTGCTGGTCCTCGCCACGCCGAACACGCTGGATGGCGAGCTCTTCCGGCGGGTCCGGGAGGAGTACGGGTCCGGCGTCCACGTCCGCGCGGTCGCAGGACACGGACTCGCCGAGCTGGTCGAGGAGGGGCGCGTGGGGACTCGAGAGGCCCGCGTCGCGTTGGAACGGCTCCTCGGCCCCCACGTCGCCACAGGAGCCGACGTGGTGGTCCTCGGATGCACCCATTACCACTTCCTAATGTCCGATATCCGGGCCATTTTTCCGGAGCTCACCGTCGTCGACACGAGCGACGCCGTTGCGAGGCGGGCGCTGGCCGTGCTGCGGGAGGAGGGGCTGGTGGCGCCCGATGGCGCTGGCCCGGCCACCTTCGAGCTCATCGCCTCCGGGCCGCGAGCGCGTTTCGAAACCGTTGCCCGCTCACTCGTTCCCGAACTCTTCGCTGCGCACGCGGAGACCACGGCATGACCCACTACTTCGACCGGCTCGCGGAGCGCACGCGTGAGACCGGCTCCTACCTGTGCGTCGGTCTCGACCCACAGCCCGAACGCCACGCGCCGGAAGAGTTGCCCGGCTTCCTCATCCCCATCGTCGAAGCGACGGCCCCGTACGCTGCCTGCTTCAAGCCCAACCTTGCGTTCTTCGAGGCCCACGGGATCCCCGGGCTGCTCGCCCTCGAGCGGGTGTTGGCTGCCGTTCCTTCCGGCATCCCGGTCATCGGGGACATGAAGCGGGGGGATATCGGCTCCACCTCCCGCGCCTACGCTCGGGCGGCCTTCGAGGTCTGGGGATTCGACGCGGTGACGGCCAACCCGTATCTCGGCTTCGAGGGGATCGAGCCCTTCTTGGAATACGCCGACCGCGGGGTGTACGTCCTCTGCCGCACGTCGGCCGCGGGCGCGGCCGACTTGCAGTCGGAGCGCCTCGCCTCGGGGTTGCGCGTCTTCGAACACGTCGCTCGGCTCGTGGGAAGCCGGCCGGAGCGGCTGGGCCTGGTGGTCGGGGCGACGGCCAGGAGCGAGGAGGTCGCCGCGGTCCGGCGGCTCGCGCCCGGCGCGAGCTTTCTCGTCCCGGGCGTCGGCGCCCAGGGCGGAGACATCGAGGCCGTGGTCGCCGCAGCCGGTGTCACCCCTGGCTCCATCGTCTTCAATGCGAGCCGGAGCATCCTGTACCCGGACGGTCAGCCCGCCAGCCCTGACCGCGCCGCTGAGGCGGCGCGCAGGCTCCGCGACCGGATTGCGGCTGCGGTACGATAGCCCGCGCATGCTCCGGTTCCCCGATGTATCGGTGGGCGACGTGTTCCGCATGAAGCGGCGGCATCCTTGCGGCGGTTGGGAGTGGCGTGTCTTCCGCGTTGGCGCCGACGTCGGCATCGAATGCCTCCGCTGCGGGCGGAGGGTGATGCTCGAGCGGCGTCGATTCGATTCCCGGGCGGAGCGTCTCGTGAGCCCCGGCGAGCGCTGAAGCATGGCGGGGAGCGTCCCGGTTGCGGGCCAGCCCCCACTCCTCCAGGAGCACCCCTTCCGCATGCTCACCATCGAGCGCCTCGCTTCGCGCGTGGCGAACAACGCGGTGAACTTCGGGCTCGTCCTCCTCATCGTCGATGTGACGGGCCGAGCGTTCATGAGCAGCCTGCTCGTGCTCACTCTCGTCATCCCTTCGACGCTCGTAGGCTTGGCGGCAGGGGTCGCGGCGGACCGCTTCCCGAAACGGCTACTCATCGTCACCGGCAATCTCGTGCGTGCCGCGGTGTGCGGCGCTCTCGCCCTCCAGGAGCCGGCGCTGTGGATGTACTTCGTCGTGGCCCTGGTAATGGCCTCCGCCACCCAACTCGCCTCGTCGGCGGAGGCGGCGATTCTTCCCACAATCGTCGCCCGCGACCGGCTCGTGAGGGCGAACGCCATCGGTCATGCGGTCACCGGTCTCGGACAGATCCTGGGGTTCGCCGTCCTGGCTCCGCTCACCCTCCGGCTTCTGGGCGAGCCCCGGCTGCTGTTCGGCGTGGCTGCGGCCCTCTTCGTCGCTGCGGCCGGCTATGCGATCGCCATCGGGCGGCAGGAGAGGGGTGCGCAAGGCGAGGTCGGCGGCGAGGTCCGGGATGCCTGGTGGCGCGTGGGTTGGCGGCAAATGCGCCGCGACCCCCGCGTCATGCGGGCCGCGTTGGAGCTGACGCTCCTCGCGACCGCGATGACGGTGATAGCCGGGCTCGCCCCTACCTACATCGAGGATGTGGTCGGCCTACCGGTGGAGGTGGGCGCCATCGCCCTTTCCCCGGCGGCCATCGGGATTGCGCTGGGGCTGCGCTTGGCCGGGTGGTTGGCGCGCCGGGTTCCGCACTACGCGCTCAGCACGGCGGGCTTTGCCGGCTTCGTGGTGCTCCTCGGGTTGTTGGCGTTCGTCGACCCCCTGGCGCAGTTCCTTGCCGGATACCGCCCCTTCTCCTGGCTTGGGAGCATCGACGTGGGCCGCTTCGATGGCGGCGGCGTCCTCGCCATGGTCCTCGTCGTGCCGTTCGGTTTCTGCTATGCCCTGGTCGCCGTGGCCGGGCAAACGGCGCTCAACGACCTCGTGCCCATCTCCCTCCAGGGCCGCGTCTTCGCCACGCAGGGTGCGATGGCTGCCGTGGCGGCATCGGGTCCCGTGCTGGCCTTCGGCGCCCTGGCCGATGCGGTGGGGGTCGAGCGAGTGCTCGCCCTGCTCGCCGCCGCTACCGGGGCAGCCGCTGTGGCCAACCTGCGCGCCGCGCGGCGGCAGTCGGCGGAGTCCTCGTATCGGCACTCTAACGCTTTCCGCAGGAATTGACGGCCCCGCTGGAGCGGAACGCCGGGATGCCGCAGAATCGATTGACTCGCCGATCGCGGCCTGCCTAAGATCGCCTCGGAGTCTCCTCCGCGGAGAACCGTGGACTGGAGGGTGCGCGGTGAGGGAGATGACGATCGAGAGCGTCAGGCTGAGCCTGACCAATTACCAGCGGGTCGTCATCCTGCGCGAAAAGGGGACCGACCGGTATCTGCCCATCTGGATCGGTCCGGCCGAGGCGGACGCGATTGCCGTGCGCCTGCAGGATGTGGCGGTGGCCCGCCCGCTCACCCACGATTTGCTGCGCAACATTCTCGACGAGCTTGGCGCGCGCGTCGTCTACATCGTGGTGAACGACCTTGCAAACGACACCTTCTACGCGCGCATCGTGTTGGAGTTCAACGGCCGCACGCTCGAGATCGACTCTCGGCCCTCGGACGCCATCGCCTTGGCTGTCCGGGCCGAGGTGCCGATCTTCGCCGAGGAGTCGGTGCTCGATCAGGCGGGCGTCACGCTGGATGAGGAGCCGGAGACCGAACCAGCTCAGGCAGCGAGCGAGCCAGTCACGCCGGAGCGGACGAAGCCCGTCGACCCGCAGGAGCTGGAGAAGCTCGGCGCGTTCAAGGAGTTCATCGAAGGCCTCGACCTCGACGATTTCGACGAGCGGCGGAAGTCCTGACGCCCCTTGCCCGGCTTGCGCATTGCTTCACAATCCCCGTATCATGCGCGAGGCTTGAGGTTCGGGGGCGCCCCGAGGAGGCATCGTGGGCAGCTGGGCCGCACCCGCTGCCTATCTACTCGGCATCGGGTGGTACTTCGCCACCTGCATCATCCTCGGGGTTGCGCTCGGCCGTTGGGCCGACGATGCCACCGGTCTCTCGCCGCTCTTCACCCTGTTGGGTGCCATCTTCGGCCTCGCTGTAGCCCTCGTCGGGGGAATTCGCATGCTGCTCGATTTTCTCCGGCGCTTCGGCGGGGCCTGACGCGAGGGGGAGTGTGAAGAAGGCGGTCATCGCGGCTATCGCTGCCGTCGCCGTGATCGGCTGGCTGGGCATCGGGCTTCTCATCGCCCGGGGGCCGCAGCCGGAAATCATCGTCCCCGCGGAAATCATCACCAGGGTCGGGCCGCTCAACATCTCCAACACGCTCATCACCTCGTGGATGTCGATGGTGGTCATCATCGGCCTCTCCCTCGCGGCCACCCGTGGGATGAAGATGGTCCCCTCCGGCGTGCAGAACTTCGTGGAGGCGGTCATCGAGTTCCTGCTCGACCAAGTGGAGAGTGTCGCCGGCACCGTAAACGGCCGGCGATTTTTTGCGGTCGTCGCCACGTTTTTCATCTTCATCATCGTCTCAAACTGGATGGGACTGCTGCCGTTCTTCAACGCCATCGGCAAGACCGAAGACGTCGGGGCGCACATCTTCCACGAGATTGTTGACCACGCGGAGGCGGGAGAGCCGTTCGAGGAGGACGAGCATTTTGCCGCCTGGTTCATGGAGAACGCTGGCGGCGTAGCCATCACGAAGCCTGGCGGCGAGGCTGTGGAGTTCGAGATCCCCGCGGGCACGAGCGCTGGCGAGGCGCTCGACCGGTACATCGTCTTCCTCGCCGAATCGTTCACCGATTTCCACCGCCAGGGTGAGGAGGAGCACGCGGCTCCGACCGCCGAGGAGGTGAAGGCCGCGCTCGCAGCCCTGGAAGCCGACCCGAAGGCGCCGAAGCTCGTCACCGCCCCCGCGGAGGGCGAACACGGCTCCGAGGCCGGGGGCCACGGGGAAGGGCATGGGGTCGAGAGCCCGGCGCTGCACGCGGTGGTGACCGACGTGGAGTTCCCCGGCCAGAAGCTGGCGCTCGTGATTCCGCTGTTCCGCAGCGCCTTCAGCGATATCAACAACACCCTCGCGCTCGGGTTCTGCTCCTTCCTCATTGTGGAATTCTTCGGCTTCCGATCGCTGGGGATCGGCTACCTGCGGAAGTTTTTCAACTTCTCGAACCCGGTGCTTACCTTCGTCGGTCTGCTCGAGCTCGTCTCCGAATTCATCCGGATCATCAGCTTCGCCTTTCGACTCTTTGGGAACATCTTCGCCGGCGAAGTCCTCATCGTTATGCTTACCTTCCTCATGCCGTTCCTGCTCGTGGATGTGATCTATGGCCTTGAGCTCTTCGTGGGGTTCATCCAGGCGGCGGTGTTCGCGTTGCTGACGCTTGTATTCCTTGTGATGGCAGTTGAGCACCATGGCGACGAACATGAACACGAAGGCCATGGCGAACATCAGCCTACGGCCGCGGGAGCGCACCACGGCTAGCGCCAACCGGACGGCTCGGCCGTCCGTGGAGCGAGAATGCAGCCTGCCCGAAGAGGGACACCATCACGAATGGAGGCATTGGTAGCCAAATGGACCTCGCTCATCTGATTGCCTTCCTCCAGACCTTCAACGATCCGCAGCTCGGTAAGGCGATGGGCGCGGGCCTCGCCATGGCGATCGGCTCCCTCGGCCCCGCGCTCGCCATCGGCTGGCTCGTCGGGAAGGCGATGGAGGCCCTCGGCCGCAATCCGGAAGCGCGCGGCGCCATCCAGACGAACATGATCCTCGGCGTGGCCTTCGCCGAAGCGATCGGCATCTACGCGCTACTCACCGCCATCATCATCGCGTTCGTCATCTAGGCGGCGAAGCACCGCTCGAGGTACCGCAATGGGCCAGGCCATCGAAGCCCTCGGCATCAACCTCCCTCAGCTCATCGCGCAGGTGGCGAACTTCTTCGTCCTCCTGCTCATCCTGCGCTTCACGCTGTACAAGCCCGTGCTGCGCTTGCTCGATGAGCGCCGACAGCGAATCGCCGAGGGTCTGAACGCCGCCGAGGCTGCCCGCGCCGAGGCCGCCCAGGCCCAGGCGAACATCCAGGAGCAGCTCGAGGCGGCGCGCCGCGAAGGCCAGCGCCTCGTCGCCGAAGCGCAGGAAATCGCCAACCGCATCCAGGCGGAGGCGCGCGAGGCTGCCGCCCGCGACCGGGAGGCGGCGCTCGCCCGCGCCCGGGCCGAAATCGAGCTGGAGCGCGACCGGGCGATCGCCGAGCTCCGGGCCGCCTTCGCCGACCTCACGATCGCCGCTGCCGAGCGCGTCATCGGTCAGGCCCTCGACCGCCAGGCCCACCAACGGGTGATCGAGGACGTGCTCGCCCAGTCACCCTTCAGCGGGAACTGAGCCGTGGCTGGAGCCGGAGACCCTGCCCGCCGCTACGCCCAGGCCGCCTTCGAGGTGGCCCTCGAGGAGGGGAACCTCGACGCCTGGCGCGCCGGGCTTGCCGACATGGCACAGGTTTACGCCATGCCCGAGGTGCAGCTCTTCCTCGGCGATGACCGTGTGCCGCTCGACCGACGACTCGAGTTCGTCGACCGTGTCCTCGATGTTCCCTCCGGTGTACGGAACCTGGCGAAGCTCCTCGTCGTGAAGCGCCGGGTGCCGCTGGGCCCGCGCGTGGCCGAGCTGTTCGCCCGACTCGCCGACGAGCACGAAGGTGTCATCGAGGCCGAGGTCGCCACGGCCACCGAGCTGACCCCCGAGCTGCGGGAGCGGGTGGAGCGGGCGCTGGCCGAAGGGCTCGGCGGCCGCAGGATCCGCCTCAGCCACCGGGTCGACCCCTCCCTCTTGGGTGGCATCGTCATCCGGGTTGGCGACAAACTCGTGGACGGCAGCGTGCGGACGCGCCTGCGCCTCCTCCGACAACATCTCGCCGCCGCGCCGTGAGCCCGCGCGCGGAACGGCGTCACGCCAGGAGTACGAACCATGGCAGTTCGGGCTGACGAGATCACCTCCATCTTGAAGGAGCAGATCAAGAGCTTCGGCGCACCCGTCGTCTCGGCCGACGTCGGGACGGTCATCGAGGCTGGCGACGGGGTCGTGCGCATCCACGGGCTCTCGGGGTGCATGCTCTCCGAGCTCATCGAGTTCGAGAACGGCACGATGGGCATCGCCATGAACCTCGAGGAGGAGACGGTGGCGGCCATCGTCCTCGGGGATTACATCGGCATCAAGGAGGGCACCCAGGCCCGCTCGACCGGTCGAATCATCGAGGTGCCCGTCGGCGACGAGCTGATCGGGCGGGTGATCGACCCCCTTGGCCGGCCCATCGACGGGAAGGGGCCCATCCGCACCTCGAAGACACGCCCCATCGAACGCATCGCCCCCGGCGTGACCCTCCGCAAGAGCGTCGATACGCCCGTCCAGACCGGCATCAAGGCCATCGACGCGATGATCCCCATCGGCCGTGGCCAGCGCGAGCTCATCATCGGCGACCGCTCCACCGGCAAGACGCAGATCGCCCTCGACACGATCATCAACCAGAAGGGGGGCGACCTCATCTGCATCTACGTGGCCATCGGCCAGAAGGCGGGGAAGGTCGCGCAGGTGGTGGCGATGCTCGAGGAGTACGGCGCGATGGAGCACACCATCGTCGTCGCTGCCAACGCGTCGGAGCCGGCCGCGTTGCAGTACATCGCCCCCTACGCCGGCTGCGCGATCGGCGAGGAGTTCATGGAGTCGGGCCGCGATGCCCTCATCGTGTACGACGACCTCTCGAAGCACGCCTGGGCGTACCGCGAGCTCTCCCTTCTGCTCCGCCGACCGCCGGGACGGGAGGCCTATCCTGGGGACGTCTTCTACCTGCACAGCCGTCTGCTCGAGCGCGCGGCCAAGCTGGCGAAGGGTGGCTCCCTCACGGCCCTCCCCATCATCGAGACGCAGGCGAACGACGTCTCGGCCTACATCCCCACGAACGTCATCTCCATCACCGACGGTCAGATCTACCTGGAGCCCGATCTCTTCAACGCCGGTATCCGTCCGGCCATGAACGTCGGCATCTCGGTAAGCCGCGTCGGCTCGGCGGCCCAGACGAAGATCATGAAGGCGGTCTCGGCGGGCATGAAGGGCGAGCACGCCCAGTTCCGCGAGCTCCAGGCGTTCGCCCAGTTCGGCACCAGCGATCTCGACCCCACCACCCGGCGCCAGTTGGAGCGCGGCATGCGGGTGAACGAGGTGCTGAAGCAGGGGGTGTTCGAGCCGCTCTCCTTGGCCGAAGAGGTCGCCATCCTCTACGCCCTCACCCGCGGCTTCCTCGACGACGTGCCCGTCGACAAGATCCGCGACTTCGAGCTGGGCTTGCGGAAGTTCATGAAGAGCAACCATCCCCAGCTCATCGAGGCTATCCACACGAAGAAGGAGCTCACGCCCGAGATCGACGAAGGGCTCCGCACGATGATCAAGACCTTCAAGGAGACGGTGCCCTACTGAGGCCTGCTCCTGGTCTCTGAGAGAGGACTCGGCCGATGGCAACCATCCGCCAGCTCCGCCGACGGATTCAAAGCGTGCGCAACACGGCGCGCATCACCCACGCGCTCGAGCTCGTGGCTGCCTCGAAGATGCGTCGTGCTCAGGAGCGCGCGCTCGAAGGACGCCCTTACGCCGAAAAGCTCGAGTCGGTGCTCGCCGGCCTCGCGGGCGTCCTCAGCCGGACGCAAGCGCTCGAGACGCTCCATCCACTCCTGCAGCGGCGCGAGGAAGTCCGCACCGTCGGCGTCCTGCACATCACGCCCGACCGCGGGCTCTGCGGCGGCCTCAACGCCAACCTCAACCGAAGCGCAGGCATGTTCGTCGCCTCGCTCGAGCAGCCGCCGGCGATCATCGCCGTGGGGAAGAAGGGGCGCGACTTCTTCATCCGCGCTCACCAGAACGTGGTTGCGGAGTTCACCGAGCTGGGCGACTACCCTTCGCAACTCGATACGCTGCCGATTGCTCGGCTCATCATCGACGATTACCTCGCCGGAGTCGTCGACCGCGTCTACATCTCCTATGCCCGGTTCATCAACACGGTTACCCAGCGTCCCGTGGTTCAGCAGCTTCTCCCCATCGAGCCGCCGGAAGCGCTCGGTGAGGAAGCGGCGGAGCAGTTCCGCCTCGATTACATCTTCGAACCGTCGCCGAAGGCGGTGTTCGAACGCCTCCTGCCGCGGTACGTGGAGATGCTCATCTACCACGCCGTCCTCGAGTCGGCGGCGAGCGAACAATCCGCCCGCATGGTCGCCATGAAGAACGCCACTGACAACGCCAACGAGCTCGTCCGCGAGCTCACCCTTACCTACAACAAGGCCCGCCAGGAGCAGATCACGAAGGAGCTGCTCGACATCGTCGGCGGTGCGGCGGCGATCCAGAAATGACGGACCGGCGATTCGCCGCAGTTGTGTTCGATATGGACGGCGTCCTCGTCGACGGCGAGCCGCTCCACTTCCGGGCCGTCAACCGGCTGCTCGCGGCCGAGGGCCGCTCCCTCTCCCTCGAGGAGTACAAGCCCTTCATGGGCACGAAGGCAGGGTGGCGGCAGATGGTGGAAGCCTTCGGCTTGTCGCTTTCACCGGAGGAGTACCGCGACCGTTACAACGCCCTCATCCTCGAGGAGTACCGACAGAACGCCCAGCCGCTGCCGGGCGCGGTCGAGCTCGTCCGCCAGCTGCGGGCGGTGGATATGCCGGTGGCGCTCGCCTCGTCCTCCGCGGCGGAATGGGTGGAGGCTTGCCTGGAGCGCATCGGGCTGACGGAGGCGTTCGACGTCGTCGTCACCGGGAGTGACGTCCACCGCGGTAAGCCCGACCCAGAGATCTACCTCCTCGCTGCGGAGCGGCTCGGGGTTCCCGCGTCAGCCTGTCTCGCCCTGGAGGACGCGCCGGCGGGCATCGAAGCCGCTCGCCGCGCAGGGATGACGGTGTGGGCCGTTCTCACTCCGTACACCGAAGGGCTCGACTTGGGCGCGCCCGACCGCGTTCTCCGCTCCTTGCGTGACATCCATCTCGCCGACATCGTGGGGGTGGCCGCATGAACCACCCCGCGTCCCAACCGAACCTCTGGAGGTCTTGGCATGGTCACGACCGCTGAGCGCACCGAAGGCCGGGTGGTGCAGATCATCGGCACCGTTGTCGACGTGGAGTTTCCGCCCGAGAAGCTGCCTCCCATCAACAACGCCGTCGAAATCTACTTCGATGACGGCTCGATGGTGGTGGCCGAGGTGCAGCAGCACCTCGGCAACAACTGGGCCCGCTGCCTCGCCATGGGCTCGACCGATGGCCTCCGCCGGAACGCCCGCGCCGTCGATACGGGTGGGCCGATCGCCGTGCCCGTGGGCGAGAAGGTGCTGGGGCGGATGTTCAACGTTCTCGGCCAGCCCATCGACGACCTGCCGCCCCCCGAAGATGCGCCGCGCTGGCCGATCCACCGCGACCCGCCCTCCTTCGAGGAGCAGGAGACCCGCCCCTCGGTGCTGGAGACGGGCATCAAGGTCATCGACCTCATCGCTCCTTTGGTCCGAGGCGGGAAGGTCGGCCTCTACGGGGGCGCGGGCGTCGGCAAGACCGTCATCATCCAGGAGCTCATCTCCAACATCGCCCGGGAGCACGGCGGGTATTCGGTCTTCGCCGGCGTGGGCGAGCGCTCCCGCGAAGGGAACGACCTCTGGGTCGAAATGAAACAGTCCGGCGTCATCTCGAAGATGGCCATGGTCTTCGGCCAGATGAACGAGCCGCCGGGCGTTCGCCTGCGCGTTGGCCTCACCGGACTCACCATGGCGGAGTACTTCCGCGACGTCGAAGGGCGGGACGTGCTCTTCTTCGTCGACAACATCTACCGGTACACCCTCGCCGGCATGGAGGTCTCCGCGCTACTCGGCCGCATGCCTTCGGCCGTGGGCTACCAGCCCACTCTGGCGACCGAGATGGGTGACCTCGAGGAGCGCATCACTTCGACGAAGAAGGGCTCCATCACCTCCTTCCAGGCCATCTACGTTCCCGCCGACGACTACACCGACCCGGGCGTGGCCACGACCTTCGGGCATCTCGATGCGGTCGTCGCCCTCGAGCGCTCCCTGGCCGAACAGGGCCTCTATCCGGCCATGGACCCGCTGGCGTCGTTCTCGCGCGCGCTCGAACCTCGAGTCGTGGGCCAGGAGCACTACGACGTGGCCCGCGGTGTGCAGCGGGTGCTCCAGCGGTACAAGGACCTGCAGGACATCATCGCCATCCTCGGCATCGACGAGCTTTCCGACGAGGACAAGCTCATCGTGGCCCGCGCCCGCAAGATTCAGCGGTTCCTCACCCAGCCGTTCTTCGTGGCCGAGGCGTTCACGGGCCAGGAAGGGAAGTACGTGCCCATCCGGGAGACGATCCGCGGCTTCAAGGAGATCCTGGAAGGGAAGCACGACGCCCTTCCCGAGCAGGCGTTCTACATGGTCGGCACCATCGACGAGGCTGTGGAGAAGGCTCGCCGCCTGCAGGAGGCCTGAGATGCCCCTCACCGTCGAGATCGTGACGGCCGAGCGCGTGGTTCGCACCGAAACCGGGATCGATGCGCTCATCGTGCCGAGCATCGAGGGCCAGCTCACCATCCTGCCCAAGCACGCGGCGCTCATGACGATGCTCGAGCCTGGCGAGCTCATCTTCCGCAAGGGCGGCGCCGAAGAAGCGTTCGCCGTGACGGGCGGGTTCATGGAGGTGAAGCGGGACCACGTCATCATCCTCGCGGACGCTGCCGAAGCGGCCGAGGAGATCGACGTCCAGCGCGCGGAGGCTGCTCGAGCCCGGGCGGAAGCCCGCATCCGCGAAGCGCGTGCGCGCGGCGCCGCCGAAGTCGACCTTGCCCGCGCCCAGGCCGCCCTCCAGCGCTCGCTGGTGCGCCTGCGGGTGGCGCAGCGGCGGCGACGGCCGGGTCCGCCACGTCCGGGGTGAGCGACGCATTGCCGCCGGCTTCGGCCGGGCCCTATCCTGGCGCAGGCAGATGAACACGCAGCGTTCGCGCGGCCCCCGGCTCGTCGTCCATGGCGGCGCGGTGCTTCGAGGGAGTGTCCACGTCTCCGGGGCGAAGAACCACGCCCTCGCGGCGATGTGCGCCGCCCTGCTCACCGACGAAGACGTCATCCTCACCAACGTCCCCGCCATCCGCGACGTCGATACCTTGGCCGAGCTCCTCGTGAGCCTCGGCGCAACCGTCGAGCGCGTCGCCCCCGGAACCCTCCGCTTGAACGCGGCCAGCGTTTCCCAGCTCGACCCGCCGACCGAGCTCATCTCTGAGAATCGGGCCTCCTTCCAGGTGATGGGCCCCCTCCTCGCCCGCTTCGGACGGGCGTCCTCGCCTCCGCCCGGCGGCGACGTCATCGGGCAGCGGCCTATCGACGTCCACCTCGAGGGGTTCGCGGCCCTCGGCGCCGAGATCTCGCGGGTCGGCGAGCGCTTCGTCGCCCGCGCCACCGCGCCCGACGGCCGGCTCAGGGGGGCGCGCATCTTCATGGATTACCCCTCCGTCAGCGGGACGCAGAACGTCATGATGGCCGCCGCACTCGCCCGCGGGCACACGACCATCGTGAACGCCGCCACGGAACCGGAGGTGCAGGAGCTCGCCCACCTGCTCAACGCGATGGGGGCGCGCATTTCCGGCATCGGCACCCAAGTGCTCGAGATCGAGGGCGTGGATGCTCTCCACGGTGTCACCGGGCGGATCATGCCCGACCGGATCGAAGCGGGAACGTACGCGATCGCCGCGGCGATCACGGGCGGGGCCGTGGACCTTTGCGATGCCCCGGTTACCGTCATGGACGCCCTGCTGGCGAAACTGCGCGCAGCCGGGGTCGAAGTCGAGCCCACCGAGCGCGGGCTCACGGTCCGGCGGAACGGCGACCTGAGGGCGGTGAGCTTCCAGGCACTCCCCTACCCTGGGCTCGCCACCGACCTCCACGCTCCCCTGGCCGCACTGCTCACCCAGGCGCGGGGGATATCGGTCATCCACGAGCGGGTGTTCGACAATCGGATGCTGTACGTGGGTGAGCTTCGGAAGATGGGAGCCGAGATCGTAAGCACGGGCTCGTCCGCCATCATCAGCGGCCCCACGAAACTTCACGGCGCGCTTGTCCGCGCCCTCGATGTGCGGGCTGGCGCTGCGGTGCTCCTCGCGGCGCTCGTCGCCGAGGGCACCACCATCATCGATGACATCCACCACCTGGACCGGGGATACGAGCGGGTGGACGAGAAGCTCCGCGCGCTCGGCGCTTCCCTGGAGCGGATCTGATGGCCTTCGACTTCCTCGCACCCTTCTTCACCCCGAAGCGCGCCGGCATCGACCTGGGCACGGCGAACATCCTCGTGTATGTCAAGGGCCAGGGCATCGTCGTCAACGAACCGTCGGTTGTAGCGAAACATAACCGAGACGGCGCCATCCTCGCCGTGGGGAACGAGGCCCGAGCTATGCAAGGACGCACGCCGGGGACGATCAGCGTCATCCGCCCCATGCGCGACGGCGTCATCGCCGACTACGTGACGACCGAGGCGATGCTCCGCTACTTCATCGGCCAGATCACCGGTCGCTTCAACCTCATCCGGCCCGAGGTGATGATCACCGTCCCGGCTGGCGTCACCAGTGTCGAGCAGCGCGCGGTCCGCGACGCAGCCGAGCAAGCGGGGGCCCGCAAACCGGCGCACCTCATCCCCGAGCCGTTGGCGGCCGCAATCGGCGCGCAAATTCCCATCGCCTCGGCGCGCGGCAACATGGTGGTCAACATCGGCGGCGGCCGCACCGAAGCGGCGGTCATCTCCCTCTTCGGCATCGTCGTTTCCGAATCGGTGCGGATGGCGGGAGACCGCATCGACGAGGCGATCATGGCCTACGTTCGACGGCGACATAACCTCATCATCGGCGAGAAGACGGCCGAAGAGGTGAAGATCGCCATCGGCTCCGCCCTGCCCATCGAGGAGGGGCTGAAGACGCAAGTCCGGGGGCGGGATCAGCTTTCGGGCCTTCCCAAAACGATCACGCTGTCGAGCGTGGAGATCGCCCAGGCCATTCAGGATTGCCTCGGCGTCATCGTCCAGACCGTCCGCGCGGTGCTCGAGAAGACGCCCCCAGAGCTGGCGGCCGACATCATCGACCGTGGCATCGTGCTCACAGGCGGCGGCGCGCTGCTCCGCCACCTCGACGAGCTCCTTACCGAGGAGACAGGCGTGCCCTGTTACGTCGCCGACAACCCTCTCGAGTGCGTGGCGATCGGCGCCGGTATCGCCCTTGACCACCTCGACATCATCGAGCGCAGCCTTCCTACCGAGGAGGAGACGCTCGTCGGCCTCTTCCCACACGCGGAGCAGCCCTAAGGGGTGTTTCGGCGGCCCCCTACTTCGCCGACGTGCCCTGACGGAGCTTCAGGTGGTACGTCATGCTCTGCATCGCGATGACAGGGTCGATGTGGCGAATCGCGACATCGGGCGGGACGTGTGCCGTCGTCGGTGCGTAGTTCAGGATGGCGCGAACGCCCGCTGCCACCAGGCGGTCGATCACCTCCTGCGCGGCTCGAGCGGGGACGGCCACGATGCCGATATCCACGGGTTCCCGCCGAAGGAATTCATCCAGCTCGTCGACGCTGCGGATGCGGATCCGCCCGACTTGCTTGCCCACGAGTGCCGGGTCGGCATCGAAGGCGGCGACGATGTGGAACCCTTGCGGCTCGAAGCCGCCGTACTCGACGATGGCCTGGCCCAGGCGGCCGACACCGACCACGATGACCCGCCATTGCCGGTCGAGGCCGAGGATCTCCCGGAGTTTCGCCAGGAGGAGCTGGACGTTATAGCCACGCCCTTGCTTGCCGAAGCGCCCGAAGTAGCTCAAGTCCTTCCGGATCTGGGCCGGCGTCACCTCCAGCATCTCGCCCAGCGTTTGGGAGCTCACCACTTGCTCACCGCGCGCGGCCAGCTCGGCCAGTGCTCGCGCGTAGAGCGGTAATCGGTTGATCACGACTTCGGGAATCTCCAGCGGCATCGCACGAGCCCGTCGGATCTTGTGAAAATCGTAACTTGCGCACTATACGGCCTTCGGAGTGAGTTGGTCAACAATCGGACGTTGCCGTCGTGGTATGGACGGCCGCTCTGTCGTTGACCGCAGCCTGGCCAGGCTCGACCATAACCTTGCCGCCACCCTCTTCCATCGGTCGGGAGTCGCAACGTGAACCTTCGCATCCCTGGTCCCACCCCCTGTCCCCCCGAGGTCCTTCAGGCTGCCGCAGGGCAGATGCTCAACCACCGCGGGCCGGAGTTCGGCGCTATCCTCCGCCGCGTCACCGACGGACTGAACTGGGTCTTCGGCGCTTCTCGCGACGTCCTCTCCATCACGACCTCGGGCACGGGCGGGCTGGAGGCCGCCATCGTGAACACCTTGAGCCCGGGCGACCGCGTGCTCGCCGTGTCCATCGGCTCCTTCGGCGACCGCTTCGGAAACATCGCCGCGGCCTATGGTGCCGATGTGCAGTGGTACAAGACTGAATGGGGTGAGGCCGCCGACCCGGCGGAGATCGGCCGCCGGCTCGACGCCGACCCAGGGATCGTCGCCGTGCTCGTCACTCACAACGAAACCTCGACGGGCGTGACGAACCCGCTTCAGGCGATCGCGGACGAAGTCCGGAAGCGGAACCGCCTCATCCTCGTGGATGGCGTGAGCAGCGTGAGCTCCATTCCCTGCCCGGTCGAGGAGTGGGGCCTCGACGTGGTGGTCAGCGGCTCCCAGAAGGGATGGATGGTTCCTCCGGGGCTCGCCTTCCTGTACATGAGCGACCGCGCCTGGGCCGCGTACGAGCGGTCGCGCATGCCGAAGTTCTACTTCGATGCGAAGCGCCACCGCGACTCGCTCGAACGGAACCAGAACCCGTGGACGCCCGCCGTCTCCGTGTACTTCGCCCTCGACAAGGCGTTCGAACTCATGCGCGCCGAAGGGCTGGAGCGCATCTACGCCCGGCACCGGGAAGTGGCCGCCTACACCCGCGAGCGCGTCAAGGCGATGGGGCTGAAGCTGGTCCCGGTCGACGAGCGGTTCGCGTCCGACACCGTGACCGCCGTGTGGTGGCCGGAGGGCGTCGACGGACGTGCTCTCGCCCGCCGCGCGCGTGAGGAGTTCGGCGTGGTACTGGGCGGCGGCCAGGGAAAGCTCGAAGGGAAGATCTTCCGCGTCGGCCACATGGGCTGGGTGAACCGGGAGGACGTCCGCGAAGCCCTCGACGTGGTGGAGCGGCTCTTGACCGAAGCGCGGGCCGCGGCCTCCGCCTGAACCCCCGCGCCGTCATGCAGTTTGCATGAACGGTGGAGGCCATGCATACTGCATGGCATGGACGCTCGAGAGTTCCTTGCCGCCCGTCGCGCCCTCGGCCTCTCGCAGGCAGCCTTGGCCCAGGCCCTCGGCGTGGACCAAGCGACCGTGAGCCGGTGGGAGTCGGGGAAGGCGCGCATTCCGGGCACGGTGGAACTGGCGTTGCAGAAGCTGAAGGAGTCGCTCTTTCCCATGCCAGCGAACGGCCGCCCCGCAATCCTTGTCGCCGACCCCATTGCCGCCGAAGGCATCGAGCTGCTCCGCTCCGTGGGAACGGTGGAGGTGCGAACCGGATTGCGTGAAGACGAGCTGGCGGCCATCATCCCCGATTTCGCCGCCCTCGTCGTCCGCAGCGAGACGAAGGTTACCCGCCGCATCATCGAGGCAGGCCGCAACCTCGTCGTCATCGGCCGCGCCGGTGTCGGCGTCGACAACATCGACCTCGAAGCGGCTACCGAACGGGGCGTGATCGTCGTGAACGCGCCGCAGGGCAACACCATCGCAGCTGCCGAGCACACCATCGCCCTCCTCCTTGCCTTGGCCCGTCACATTCCCGCCGCCGACGCTTCGATGCACGAGGGTCGCTGGGAGCGGAGCCGCTTCATCGGCACCGAAGTGCGAGGCAAGGTCCTCGGCATCGTCGGCTTGGGGAAAATTGGCACCGAGGTTGCGCGGCGCGCCATCGCCCTCGAGATGCGGGTGCTCGCTTACGACCCCTACGTCCCTGTCGAGCGGGCCGAGCAGTTGGGGGTGCAATCGGTCGACTTCGACACGCTGCTGCGTGAGTCCGACTTCATCTCCCTCCATGCTCCCATGACGCAGCAGACGCAAGGGCTCATCGGTGCGGCCGAGCTCGCGCGGATGAAGCCGGGTGTGCGCATCATCAACGTCGCCCGGGGCGGCATCGTCGACGAGGCGGCGCTCGCCGAAGCGCTTCGGGATGGGAGAGTGGCCGGCGCGGCGGTCGACGTTTTCACCCAGGAGCCGCCCCCTCCCGACCATCCGCTCCGGCATGCGCCGAATGCCATCCTCACGCCTCACCTGGGCGCCTCCACGGCCGAGGCCCAGGAGCGGGTCGCCTTGGATGTGGCGGAACAGATCGTCGAGGTACTCGCCGGCCGGCCCGCCCGCTACGCGGTCAACGCTCCTGCCCTTCCCCCGGAGACCCTGCGCGTGCTCGGCCCGTACATGCGCGTGGGCGAGGCCATCGGCGCTATCGCCACCCAGCTCGTGCGCGGGACGATCTCCCGCATCGAGATCGACCTTTACGGGGAGGTCGCGGAGCACGATACCACCCCCATCAAGGCCTCCGTCATCAAGGGCCTGCTCAAGCCCATCAGCGAAGAGAACGTGAACATCGTCAACGCGAGCCTGGTGGCACAGAGCCGCGGCTGGGTCATCCAGGAGCGCCTCAACAGCTCCCACGAGGTCTACGTGAACCTCATCCATCTCAGCGTTCATACCAGCGACTCGGTCGTGGATGTGGCAGGCACCACCCACCGGGGCCAGCTCAACCTGGTGAAGCTCATGGGGATGGATATCGACCTCGTCCCCGAACCCGGCAGCTACCTGTTGGTGTGCGACAACGAGGACCGGCCGGGGATGATCGGTCGGCTTGGCACCATGCTCGGCCAGTTCGACATCAACATCAGCTCGATGCAGGTCGGTCGCCGCGAGCGCCGCGGCCGGGCGGTGATGGTGGTCGGCCTCGACGAGCGGCCCACCGACGAGCAGCTCGCCCAGATCGAAGCCATCGACGGCATCTACAACGTTCGGCTCGTGGAGCTCTAGAACCCCAGGTCGCGCAAGGCGTGGAATACCACGCCCGTCGCCAGCTTCGGGTGGAAGAAGGTCGACTTCTGGGGGAGGCGCTCGCCCCGGTCGGCGAGCGCGACGACGTCCCGTACGTCCACGGGGTTGAGGAGGATGATGACCCCACCGTCACGGCGCTGCTCCTCCAGCGCCTCGGGAACCGTGTGGTGGTACTGGACGGCCCCGGCCCGCAAGTCGTGCTCCGTGAGGTTCCACAGCGGGCGGATGATGCCCCAGTACACGGCGTTCGGCGGAACCGACATCCACTCTGCGCTGCGGCCGCTTCCCGAATCCTGTGCGAGCGCAGCGGCATCGCGGAGGGTTAGAACCACGGGCCGCCGCTCCAGCCCCACGGCGACGACCGTTCTCTTGCCTCGGGCGAGGCTCGACTCGATGGCGGCCAGTTCGGAGCTGGGCAAGCGCTCGGCTTCCCACCACCTGGCGAGCCTTTGTTCCCAATCCGCGGGCGCAGGACGCGGAACGCGGCGGTGGATGGGCCGGACCAACAGCCCAGGGTCGTCGAGCGCCACGACCGCCGCCATCGCGTAGCGAGCGGGATGACCTTCGGGGAGGGGGCCTTCCCGCTCCTCGACCCAGCGCTTGTAGGCCACGGCCGTCTCGTACCGGTGGTGGCCGTCGGCGACGTAGAACGTCTCCGTGATGAGCGGCGCGAGGGCGCGCATCGCCGTCCGGGTAGCGGGCAGGAGCCAGAGCCGGTGGACATCGCCGTCGATGCTGCGCCCCTCGACACCCGGGGGACCGCCTTCGCACGCCTCAGCCAGGAGGGAGCGCAGCGCTCCCGCCCGGTCCCGGGCCAAGAGGAAGACGGGGCTGAACTGGACTCCGGCTGCCTGGAGGAGCCGGAGACGGTCCTCCTTCGGGCCGGTCATCGTGTATTCGTGAGGGCGCACCGCGCCCGTTTCCCACGGCTGCGCCTCCACCCCGACGATGAGCGCGCGCCGCCGGAGCAGTCGCCCCTCGTACTCGAACTCCTGCTCGTAGCAGTAGAGTGTCGGCTCCTCGTCTTGGGCCACGATCCCCGCTCGCATCCAATCACGAATGCGCTCGGCCACGGCGTCGTACCGCTCGTCGCCCCCGGCCGAGAGCTCGAGGTGGACGGCGTTGTAGGGGCTCGCAAGGGCCAGCTTCTGCTGCAGCTCGGGCCCGATGACGTCGTAGGGCGGGGCGAGCAGGGCTCCCAGGTCGCCCGCCTTCGCGGTATAGCGCAGGCCTCGGAGCGGCAGCATCTGCGGCATCTACGGCTCCGCCGGTCGCAGTTTGTGGGAGGGGTGGGCGCTCCGTACCATCGAGGAAGCCGTATGCGCTCCTACTGCGTTTTCTGCAACATCGTGGCCGGCCGCGAGCCGGCGACGATCGTCTACGAAGACGACGAGGTCATCGTCATCCAGAACATCCTCCGATGGGCTCCGGTCATGCTGCTGGCGATGCCGAAAGAGCACCGGACCCAGGCGGAGCTGTGGCAGGACATCGGGCGGGTGGGCCGCGTGGCGGTGGAGTTGGGGCAGGCGCTCTGCCCGCGCGGCTTCCGGCTCCTGTCGAACTTCGGCTACGACGCGATGCAGAGCCAGGAGCACGGCCACCTGCACATCGTCGGCGGTACGCATCTCGGCCCCTACGCCTGAATCCCGAGCGCGGCGCGCTGGGCAGCCAGCAGCTCGGCGATCCCCGCTTCGGCGAGGGCGAGCATGCTCTCGAGCTCCTGCCGGGTGAAGGGCTTCCGCTCCGCCGTGCCTTGCACTTCGACGAATTCACCCCCGCTCGTCATCACGATGTTGCAGTCTACCTCGGCGGCGGCGTCCTCTTCGTAGCACAGGTCGACCATGGGCACGCCGCCCACGATTCCCACCGAGACAGCGGCGACTTGGCCGCGGAGCACGTGTGGGATGGCACCCTGCTCCACGAGGCGCCCGATGGCGAGGGCCAGCGCAACGTAGCCGCCGGTGATCGACGCCGTTCGCGTGCCGCCGTCGGCCTGCAGGACGTCGCAGTCGACGGTGATCGTGCGCGGCCCGAGCAGCTCCAGGTCCACCACGCCACGAAGCGCCCGGCCGATGAGCCGCTGGATTTCTTGCGTTCGACCGGTCGGGCGGCCACGCTCCACCTCGCGGGGGGTGCGGGTGTGGGTCGAACGCGGCAGCATGGCGTACTCCGCCGTCACCCAGCCGCTTTCCGTTCCGCGCAGGAACGGCGGCTGGCGGTCCTCGACGCTGGCGGCGCAAAGCACCCGGGTCCGCCCGCACTCGATGATGCAGCTTCCCTCGGCGTAATCGAGCACGTTCGGCACGATGCGCACGGGGCGAATCTGGTCGGGCCGGCGCCCGTCGCGTCGCTCCACAGTCGGTCGCTCCGTCGGATTCGGGGTCGTGGCTCCGAGGGTACCCCTTCGCTCTCGCCCAGGCAAAGCCGCCCGTCGCTCAGCGCTCGGTTTCGACCCACACCCGGCGGCCGTCGCTGTAGACGACCACACGACCGTGGGCATCGGTGCGGTAGACCGCCGAGCCGATGCGGGCGAGCGCCCGCAGGGTCGCTTCGGCCGGGTGGCCGTACGGATTCCCTTCACCGACCGAAATCACCGCGACCTTCGGGGCCGTTCCCGCGAAGAAGGAGGAGCGGGAGGTCGCGCTGCCGTGGTGAGGCACCTTCAGGACGTCGACGGCCCCGACGGAGTCCGTGAGCGCTGCCTGGGCGGCGCTTTCGATGTCTCCTGTCAGCAGCACGCGCGTCGCTCCAAAGCTGATCTCGAGCACGATGGAGGCGTCGTTCGGGTCCTCGAAGTCGACCTCGGCGGGCGGCCACACCACCCTGAAGGTGACGCCGTCCCTGCTCCAGGATGCCCCGGCGGCGAGCGGAGTGGGCGGCGGGACCGCCCCGGCCAGGGCTCGCCACGCGTCCGAGGTCGAAGGCTGGCCGTTCCAGGCGGCCCCGTCGCGAATCCGGTAGCGCCCGGATGCGGCCGCGCACCCGCCGGCGTGGTCGGCCTGCGGATGGGTCACCACGAGTCGGTCGATGGTTCGGTCCCAAGGGGGAAGCACCGCCCCGAGCTCCCGCAGCAGGACGAGGCCGCTCGGGCCGCAGTCGACGAGCAGGTCGTATCCGTTCGGCGTGGTGACGAGAATCGCGTCCCCTTGGCCGACGTCGAGGAACGCTACCCGGAGCCTGCCCGGTCCGGGCGCGAGGTCGGCCGCAGTGAAGGCGGCTCCCGCGCAGACCGCCCCCGCGAGGCCTCCGATGGCCGCCCGGCGCAGCGTTCGCTGGGACCGGCTGGGGGCGCGTCCCTCGCTCGCCAGGGGCCGGCGGCGTGCGGCCCACCAACCGAGCGCGACGAGGCCGGCGACGATGCCCAGCGTGGCCAATTCCCCAGGAGGGGAGAGCTCGGCTGCGGACCAGGGCTGCGAGCCGAAGAGCTCAGCAGTCCAGACGATGGCTCGCAGGGGGACGTACGCCGCGAGCCCCAGCGCTTGGCCTGCAGGCTCCCAGGCCAGCGCTGCCGCTGCGGCGGCTGCCGAGAGGGCGAAGGCCGGCACGAACAAGGGCTGGGCGATGATGTTCGCCGCCAGGCTGGCGAACGATACCGTGCCGAACGCTGCCCAGCTTATAGGCGCGGTGGCGACGGTCGCGCAGAGGGTCAAGGCGGCGATGCTCCGGAGGGACCTCGGTACGGCCCATTCCAAACGGAGCGCCGCGAGGGCGCGGGCGAGCAGGGTGTCCGCCCAGGGGTACCAGACGATGAGGCCCGCCGTCGCCGCGCAGCTCAACTGGAAGCCGACGTCGTTCAGGAGCCGGGGCTGCGCCAGCGTCATGGCGACGGCTGCCAGAGCGAGTGCGGGAAGCCCGGCCTGGGGACGGCCGATCGTCAGGCCGGCAAGGAAGACCCCTGCCATGATCGTCGCTCGGATGGCGGAGGGGTCTCCGCCGGCGGCTGCCGCGTAAGCGAGGGCTGCGATGGCTGCTGGCACGACGGCTCGCCGGCGGCCGGCCAGCGGCACGAGCAGGGCGAACACCGCCCCCGTCACCAGCGCAACGTTCGAGCCGGAGACCGCAACGAGGTGGGCGAGGCCGCTGCGTCGGAAGCGCTCCCGGAGCTCGCGTCCCATCCCCTCGTCACGCCCGACGAGGATCCCGGCCGCAAGCGATGCCTCCGGTTCGGGAACGGCGGCCCCCAGAGCCGTTTCGATGGCGGCGCGAGCCTCCGCGGCCATGATGGCCCAGGCCGCCCCTTCGCGGCTTCCCAAACGCTCGACCCTAGGCCGAACCATCTCGCCCACGATGCCGCGCTCGAGGAGGTACCCCTCGTAATCGAACGTGGGACTCGAGCGGGGGGCTCGCAGCTCGCCGGTGATGCGCAGTCGCTCGCCGGGTGCGAAGTGGGTGTACTGGTCGACGATGGCGACCAGCCGCCCGGAGATGGGCCGGTCCTCGGGCGCCACGAGCCGCTCGGCGCGAATCGTGTAGCGACGGGTCGTCTCGCCGTATCCGGGGTCGGGCTCTGCGGTTCCCTCGACGGTGATCCGCTGGCCGCGGTAGGCGAGCAGCTCCGGCGGGGCTTCGGCCTGCCAGGCGGCGACTCGGAGACCTCCGGCCAGCGCGGCTCCGGCCGCGGCGAGGGCGAGCACGGTGCCCCAGCGGCCCCAACGGCTCGCTGCCCAGGGTGCCCCAGCGGCGGCGGCGAGCGCTCCGCTCCACCATGGAGCCGCGGCGTAGGCGGCGAGCGCTCCGCTCCACCATGGAGCCGCGGCGTAGGCGGCGAGGCCCGCCCCCAGAAACCAGCCCGCGGCGAGGACGAGGAGCGTCACGACCGCGGAGCGTAGCAAAGACGAAAGTCGTTTGACGGCTCCTCACGGCCTCCGTATCGTTCCCGGCGGACGCTGGCCGGCGTCCGAATTTCGATTCCGAGGGTCGAGCATGGCCGTCCAGTCTCGCGATGCCGCCATCGTGGGCATCTACGAGTACCCGCGCCGGCGTGCGCCAGGCGTTTCGGTGCTCCAGATCAAGGCCGAATGTGCCGCCCGAGCACTGGAGGATGCGGGGCTCACGTGGAAGGACGTCGACGGCTTGTACGACGCCCAGGATGGGCCGGGCATGGCGGGGCTTTCCCTCGCGGAGTACTTCGGTTTCAAGCCGAAGGTCATCGACACCACCGCCGTCGGGGGGTCGTCCTACGAATTCCACGCGTCTCATGCGCTGCGCGACATCCAGCGGGGTAAGGTGAAGGTCGCTCTCCTCACCTACGGCTCGACCGCTGCCAGTGATGCCCGCCGGATCGGAACGGGTGGCGGCATGGCCGGTTGGGGCGCCCCGAGTCCCCTTTCGAACATGACCGAGCCCTGGGGCATGACGCTGATCTCGAACTACGCGATGGTGGCTCATCGCCACATGTACCAGTACGGGACCACCTCGGAGCAGCTCGCGCGCATCGCCGTAGCCACCCGCGCCCACGCCATGCGGAACCCCGAAGCGGTCCAGGCGATGAAGGACCTCGAGTTCGAAAACATCCGCGAGATCACCGTCGAGGACGTCCTCAACTCGCGGATGATCGCGGACCCGCTGCACCTCCTCGACTGCTGCATGATCTCGGATGGTGGGGGAGCGGTCGTCATCGCGTCCCGCGAGGTCGCTCGCGACACGCGCCAGAAGCCGGTGTGGATCATCGGCGCGGGGGAAGCGACGAAGTACGTCGAGAACGATGGCGACATCACGGTGAGCGCCGCCGCGCAATCCGGTCCCGTCGCCTTCGGCGAGGCTGGCGTCCGCCCCGACGAGATCGACGTCGCCATGATCTACGACTCGTTCACGATCACGGTGCTCGTCTGCCTGGAGGACCTCGGCTTCTGTAAGAAGGGCGAAGGCGGGCAGTTCGTTTCCGAGGACCGGCTCCATTTCCAGGCGAAGCTGAAGCCTGCGCTCAACACCGACGGCGGCGGGCTCTCCTCGAACCATCCCGGGATGCGCGGCATCTTTCTCCTGATCGAGGCGACTCGCCAGCTTCGGGGTCAGTCGACGTCGCAGGTGCCCGACGCGAAACTCGCCGTGGCCCACGGCAACGGCGGCCAGCTCGGCGGCAACCACACTGCCGGCACCATCATCCTGGCGAGGGATTGACGATGCCTGCCCCAAGGCCCCAACCGCGATTCCCCGAACCCGATACGCAGCCGTTCTGGGAGGCCACGAAGGAGCACCGCCTCACCTACCAGACGTGTCGAACCTGCTCGAAAGTGGTCTTTTACCCTCGGAGGCACTGTCCCCACTGCGGCGGCCGCGACCTCGAGTGGCACGACTCGAAGGGCTTCGGGACGGTCTACACCTACAGCGTCGTGCGTTTGAACCGGCATCCCGCCTTCGCCGACCTCGGGCCGTATGCGGTGGCCTACGTTGACCTCGACGAGGGCTTCCGCATGCTCACGAACATCGTCGGCGTCGCCGACCCTGTGAAGGATGTGCGCATCGGCATGCGGGTGAAGGTGCGCTGGGATGACCAGGAGAGCGGCATCTCGCTGCCGATGTTCGAACCGGCGTAAGGAGCTCGGCGCTCAGGCGCTGAAGCGGTACCCCTTGCCGCGGATAGTCTGGATGCAGTCGGGCGTGCCCGCGGCCCGCAGCTTCCGGCGCAGGTTGCTCACGTGGGCGCGCACGAGCGTGCTGGCGCCCGTCGCATCGCGGAACTGCCAGACGTCCACCAGCAGGTCGCGCGGGTGGAGCACCTGGCCCTCGTGCTGCATCAGGTAGGCGAGGAGGTTCGCCTCCAGGTTCGTGAGATGGACCGCGCCCTGAGGGCCCCTGACGGTATTGGTGGTGAGGTCCAGGTCGATACCTCGCCGGTCGGGCCGCGCGCTGCTGGCTCCGAGCTGTTCGCGGAGCGCCTCGCCGAGCGCCTCGAGGGGGAACGGCTTCTTGATGATCGGCCCCTCGACGCGAAGGCTGGGCCGGCGCGCCCCCTTTCGCAAGAGGTAGACGACGGCCGGGCGGGTGCCATCGCGATGGGCGGCGAGCCAATGACCGAACACAGCGAAGCTCGCCCCCGTCTCCCCTCGCGGGACCCCCTGGATATCCACCACGAGCGCATCGGCGTCCAGCCCGGGCAGCGTCTCCATCGCCTCGTCGTAGTTGGCGCCGGTGCGGGTGTCGTACCCCCGCCCGCGGAGATACTCGGCAACCGTGCTGCGCAGCCGGGGCTCGCGCGAGACAACGTAGACCAGTGGCATACGTTTGGCCGCCTCGTGAGAGCTCGGGGCGATGCAGCATCTTCCCCGCGGGTTGGCGCTGGTGTCAAGGAACCGCCCGCCTACAACTGACATAAGGAGCGTTAAGGTTTCGCTGCCACCGCCCTCGCGAATGGTGTCAATCCGGCAGAAGCTCGTACGTAATCTGTTCGATTTGCGCTTTCACGATCTGGTGCGGTGCACTCGCGTTCACCCAGATGCGGTTGGTGATGCTCGACCGCACCAGCACCTCCCACGCGTCGAACGCTCCTGCTGGCACGGTGACGCGGGTCTTGCGCAGGACGGTCACCTCGGCGACAGCGACCTGGGCGGTGCCCACGCTCACGTTGTGGTACGCCCCCTTCCACCCTTCCTCCAGCGGTATCCCTCGTACCAGCCACAGCATCGACTCGTCGTCGTACCAGCCGGGGTCGGGGCTCGCCTCGTCCGGCTTCGGCAGCTTCCTGGTCGCTGTGCGGAGCTCGCCGTCTAGGTCGAGCGTCAGGGTCACCTCCTCGGGTCCGTAGACGGCGGTGCGGGTCGCGGTCCGATTCCGTCGCGGATCGAAGTTCACCCGGGTCGAGGCGAAGGGCTGCAGGGTTGCGGAATCGACGAGCGCCGACCCGTCGTCGCGGAAGCCCTCTTCGTCGTAGCAGCGGCGCTCGAGCTTCGTCTTCCCAGGTTCGGCGTCGGGGAGCGTCTTCAGCTCGCAGTACCCGTACAGGTGCTCGCGCTGGACGAGCTGGTACCGGTACGTTTCCGGCCCGTTCCAAGGCGGCGCCTGGAAGATCTTGCTGGTGGGGGTCGTGCCCCCTCCGCAGGCTGCGAGGACGACGAGCGCCAGGCTCCCCACCAGGCTCCCCAGAGGGAGCCGCCATCTGCGGTTTGCTGCCATGCTGCTCCTCACGTCGTCGATACGGAGTGCACCGCCCGCCCGATGCGCCGCAGCGCTTCCTCGATGTCCGCTCTCGACACATCGAGGTGCGTCACCATGCGAAACCGGCCTGGACCGAAGGGCACCGCCAGCACGCCCTCTTCGGCGAAGGCGCGCAGCCACCCTTCCACGGTGCCTCGGCGCACCTCGGCGACGACGATGTTCGTTTCCGGTTCGTTGGGGAGGAAGGCCTCGAACTGCCGCAGGCCCTCGGCGAGGAGCTTGGCGTTCTCGTGGTCCTCGGCCAGACGCCCCACGTGGTGTTCGAGCGCGTAGATGGCCGCCGCGGCGAGCACCCCCGCTTGCCGCATCCCGCCGCCGAGCATCTTCCGGAAGCGGCGTGCCCGCTCGATGAAGTCACGCTCCCCGCAGAGGATGGACCCGACCGGTGCGCCGAGCCCCTTCGAGAAACAGAACATCACCGAGTCGGCCCCTCGGGCCAACCGCTCGACCGGAACGCCGAGGGCGACGGAGGCGTTGAAGATGCGCGCTCCATCGAGATGCACGCGCAGCCCCGCCTCGTGGGCGGCGGCGCAGAGTGCGTCCGTGGTCTCGACGCGAAGCGCGGCCCCGCCGCAGCGGTTGTGCGTGTTCTCGAGGCAGAGCAGCGTCACTCTCGGTGAGTGGATGTTCTGCGGTCGGATGGCGGCCCGAACGTCCTCCGGAGCGATGGAGCCGTCTTCGCGGTTGGGAAGCGGGTGAGCGAGAAGGCCTCCGATTCGGGCCATGCCGCCCACCTCGTAGTGGTAGATGTGGCACTCGCTGCCCAGCAGCACCTCGTCACCCGGCTGGGTGTGTGCCAAGAGGGCACAGAGGTTTCCCATCGTGCCGCTGGGGACGAACATCGCCGCTTCCTTCCCCACCCGCTCGGCGGCCATTTCCTCGAGCCGGTTCACCGTCGGGTCGTCGCCGAAGACGTCGTCGCCCACGTCGGCGGCGGCCATGGCGGCGCGCATGCCAGCGGTCGGCTTGGTCACCGTGTCGCTCCGCAAGTCGATGATCCGGTCGGCTGTCATGGCTCCTCGCGCGCCCACAGCGTTTGGTAATGTCCCCCGCCGCGGATGGCCGCGACGACTTCGCGGCGCTCCTCGGCCAACAGCTCCTGCATCGCCTTCCCGCACGCCTCGACGGCCTCCGGCCCGCCGATGGAGCCGATGCGGTCGACGATGTGTTGCCACACGCCGCTGGCCAGGAGCGTGCCGATGGTTCGCGGCCACTGGAACGACATCACCCGCTCGGGCATGGGGAACTGAGGGCGCAAGCGCCGGATCGAGCGGAACCGCTCCTCGATGGATTCGGCCCGGGGGACGACGGCGACCAGCGGGCCTGCCGCCGCATTCGAACGGAAGTCGACGAGCAGCCGCTTCTGGATGAGGTGGAACCGCACCACCAGCACCTCGGCGGCATCGATGACTCGGAAGACCTCCTCACGGTCGATGCCGAACTCGTCGCTCATGCGCGGGCGTCCTGCGGGTGGCTGGCGGCTTCTCGCATGGTAGGGTACCCCCTCGGGGCCGGCAAAGGAGCCGGCACTGGTCGGGGTGCCCGGATTCGAACCGGGGACCCCACGGCCCCAAACCGTGTGCTCTACCAGGCTGAGCTACACCCCGACGCCAACGAGGGTACTCCATCCCGTCCTCGGGGACACGGGCCCCGCGACCGCGTATAGTGAGCGCGATGACGAGCCCGTACTTCTGGGACGACGACCCGGACGAGGGCGAACCGGCCGAGGAGCTCACCCTGAGCATCCGGCGGGTGTCCGCGGCCTACGCCGAGGAGCCGGGAGCGCTCCGGGTCCTCATCCACACCAGCCGCGGCGAGATCCCCGGTATGCTCACCCCGGTGGAAGGGGGCACCGGTGCGGTCGTCTGCGTTTCCGGGGCCCTGGGCGGCCTCGATGGCCCCGCCGATTCCATCTATCGCCGGCTCGCGCCAGCTCTCGCCGCGGGAGGCGTCACCACGCTCCGCCTCGACTACCGCCGGCCGAACGAGTTCGACGAGTGCGTGCTCGACGTGCTGGCAGGCTGCTCCTTCCTCAAGGGGCTCGGCGCCCTCGATGTCGCCCTCGTCGGACACAGCTTCGGCGGCGCTGTCGTCATCAAGGCCGGCCAGCTCGCTCCCATCGTTCGCGCCGTAGCTGCGCTCTCCTCGCAGCTGTACGGCACCCGCGAGGTTCAACAACTGGGGAAGCCGCTCCTCCTCGTCCACGGTATGGAGGACTCGGTGCTTTCGTACGAGGCGAGCGAGGAGATCTACCGCCGGGCGGCCGAGCCGAAGAGGCTGGTGCTGTACGCCGAGGCGGGGCATTCGCTCTTCCAGGCGAAGGACGAGTTGTTCGACCTTCTCCTCGAATGGATCCCCGCGCACCTCTCGGGACGCCCGATGGATGCTCCGCCCCGCTAGGAACGCGCCATGAGCGACCGCATCACCATTCGCGAGGCGACGCTCGCCGACGCACCAGTTCTCAGCGACCTGGAGCGGCGCAGCCCCATCCTCACCAGCGGTGGGTGGCTCACCATCGACCGAGGGGACGACTACTTCGCCGCTGCGCGCCTCCAGGAGGACGTCACCGTGCTCATCGCCGAGCGAGACGGTGAGCCGCTCGGCGTCTTCTGCGGGGCCCTCCACGACGCCGTCATCGCCGACGTGCCCCGCCGGGTGCTCTACATCCACCACGCGCGCATTCCGCCCGAGCATCAGCGCCAGGGGCTCGGTCACCGCATGGCAGCCGAGCTGGCCCGGCGATACGAAGGCCGCTTCGATACGCAGTACTGGTACATCTCCCAGGCGAACGGACCATCCCAGGGATTCGCCCGTCGCGCCCCGAATCGCTGGCCGGTAACGCCGCTTTGGCTCCACTGCCGTGCGGAGGCGATTGCCGGCCCGGCTTTCGGTCGGCCGTGTGCTCCCGCCGATGCGACCGACATCGCGGCGATGCTGAACGCCCTCCACGGTCGGGAGCACATGTTCGTTCCTGCCACTCCGGAGAGGTTGCACCGGAGGCTCGCGCGTGACCCTGCACAGTACGGATGGCCGAACCTGTGGCGCACGGAGCGGGCCGTCGTTGGCGTGTGGCTCCAAGGGGAGCGCATCGTCACCAGACTCCGACGCTTCGACGGAAGCGTCGTGGAGCAGCGCGGGGCGGCGGTCCTCGACTACGGCTGTCTCCCCGGGGGCGAAGAGGAACTGGTCCTCCTCCTTCGCTCCTGGGCCGGTGAGCTCGCCTGCCGCGGCTTCGATAGCCTCGGCGTCTTCACCTGGCCGGGGGCGCCTCTCGAAGGCCTCCTCCGAGGGCTCGCTGAGCGAATCGAAGTCTTCGACTTCTGGACGCCACAGCTTCCCGTGCCCGAGGACGCCGCCCAACGCGGCGTCTATGTCGATCCGGTGTATTTTTAACGGCGGCGTGTTCTGCCTGCGCGTGACGACACCCAATCCGCCGGGCTGGCGCGAATCGCCCACGGTGTGCTACTGTACGGGTCCGGCTGAAAGCGAGGTGGCGGCTGGCGGGGTAGCTGGGCTCGCCGAACGAAGAAAGAGGGCTTGATGCTCTCTCCCAAAGCACCAAGCCCCCGCTTGCCTGAGGCAAGCTCGGTCCTGCGGACCTGATAGGCGCGCTCGGCTAGGCTGCTACCTCCTTTCAGCCAGTTTCGCTGCTGCCCCTTCGCCCCCGAGGTTCAGCGCACCGAGCGAGCGGATGTTCCGCCTCAGGAACGCGGGCAGTTCAGCGTCTTCGGGCGTCGCCACTCCGGGCAGGTTGAAGTCGGTGAGCCGCCGGGCGGACTCCTGCGGGTCGGGGTACATCCGCGACGGCTTCGGCGGGAACCCGGTAGCGATGACGGTGATGTGCACCTCGTCGCCCACACGCGGGTCGACGACCGTGCCGAAGATGATGTTGGCCGAAGGGTCGACGACTTCGGCGATGACGCGCGCGGCCATGTCCAGCTCGCGAAGCTGGAGGTTGCCGCTGTGCGTCACGTTGAAGAGCACGTTCGTGGCCCCTTCGATCGACTGGTCCAGCAGCGGGCTCTGCGTGGCTGCCCGGGCCGCCTCCATCGCCCGCTGCTCGCCGCTTCCCTTGCCGACGGCCAGGAGGGCCGGCCCGGCCTCGCTCATGATCGCCCGGACGTCGTTGAAATCGAGGTTGATGGAGCCGTTCTGGCTGATGATGTTCGAGATCGACTGGATGGCCTGGCGCAGGACGTCGTCGGCGGTCTCGAAGGCCTGCTCCACGGTCGCATCGGGTGGGCAGATCTCCAGCAGCCGTCCGTTCGGGATGACGATGAGCGTATCCACCTTGTCGCGGAGCCGGGCGATGCCCTCCTCCGCCTGCTTCATGCGGCGGGCGCCTTCCCAGGGGAACGGCTTCGTCACCACCCCGATGGTGAGCGCGCCGCAGTCCTTGGCGATTTCGGCGACCACCGGGGCAGCGCCGGTACCCGTTCCGCCGCCCATCCCCGCCGTCACGAACACCATCTCCGTCCCGCGCAGGAGCTCGTACAGCTCGTCGCGGCTCTCGTCGGCAGCGCGCTCGCCCCGGGTCGGGTCGCCGCCCACGCCGAGGCCTTTGGTCAGTTTCTCACCGATGCGGATCTTCGTGGTCGCCTCGCAGGACATCAGCGCCTGGGCGTCGGTGTTGCAGGCGACGAAGGTGACGCCGGGGATTTTGGCGCGGACCATGCGGGTAACGGCGTTGCAGCCGCCCCCGCCGACGCCAACGACCTTGATGTCGGGCAGCAGGTCCGAATCGTACCGGATGCTCATGGGCTCTCCTCCCGTGTGGTATCGGCGGTGACGTTCTCGGCTTCGGAACTCTTCGAAACGCATCCCTCCCTCGCGTGGTCTACTGGGGCATGAGGGCCCGCCCCAACGACAGCAAGCGCTTGAAGATGCCCGTCCCGGGCATCTCGAAGCTCGCGACTGGTTCGGCGGCGTGTTCGCGTTCGGCGAGCGCGAACGCCGCCAAGCCGATGGCGGTGGCGAAGGCCGGCGTACCGATGAGGTCCCGCAGCCCCGTGTACCCCTCCGGGCGACCCACGCGGGCGGGGATCCCGAGCCGCGCCTCGGCCAGTTCCGCCAGCCCGCGGAGCTGCGCTCCACCTCCCGTGAGCACGAGCCCCGCGGCGATGCGGTCGAAGTAACCGGCCCGCTTCAGCTCGATGGCCACCATCTCGAGGATCTCTTCGCTGCGGGCCTGGAGGATTTCGCACACGTGTCGTAGCGGCACGATCTTCTGGGACTGCGTGCCGAAGGCCGCGATCTCCACCGTTTCGTGCTCGAGGTCGGGCATCACCCAGGCGGCGCCGCGCTCGCACTTCACCCGTTCCGCGCTCTCCCACGGGCAGCGCAGCACGCGGGCGAGGTCGTGGGTCAGATGGGAGCCCGCGATGGGAAGGCAGGCGGTGTGGGCCACCGCGCCTTCGTCGTACACGGCGATCGACGTCGTGCCCCCGCCGATGTCCACTACGGCGGCGCCCTGCAGCCGCTCCTGCTCGGTGAGCACGCAAGCAGCCGAGGCGAGCGGCTCGACGATGACCTCGTCCACCTGGACGCCCGCGCCCTCCACGCACTTGGTGAGGTTCTGCACCGCCGATGTGGCCGCGGTGATGATGTGGGTCTCCGCGTCGAGACGGCTTCCGTACATCCCCACGGGGTCGCTCACCGGGTCGGTACCCTCCACCCAGTACCCCCGCGGAATCACGTGCAGGATCTGCCGGTTCGTGGGGATGGCGATCTGCCCCGCCGCCTCCAGCACCCTTGCCCGGTCGTCGACGGAGATGGGTCGGCTGCGGTCGGGGATGGCGATGATTCCCCGATTGTTCTGCGAGGCGATGTGGGCCCCCGAGATCCCGACGACCGCGCTCAGGATGCGCATCCCGCACGACTGCTCCGCCTTCTCCACCGCGGTCGCGATCGCCTGCCGGGCCGACTGGATGTTGTCGATGACCCCTCTCGACAGCCCGCTCGCCGGCGCGACCCCGAAGCCCAGCACGCGGAGCTCTCCACGCTCGCCGAGGTCGCTCACGATGACGGCCACCTTCGTCGTGCCCACGTCGATGGCTGCTACCGTGTTCCGTCGTCGCATCGCATGTCCTCCTCGCACCGTCACTGCACCACCGGCCGGTTGCCGAAGCGCAGGTCGATGACCGAGTACTGGATTCCCCGCTCGGCCGCTTCGCGTGCGACCGCTGCCCACACGGCCACCTTGTAATCGAGCCCGCTCGAATCGCCGAAGTAGGCCCGCGTGCCCTCCGCGGTCGTCACGACGACGCCCTTCCCCGCTTCGAAAGCCACCTCGGCAACGCGGACCCCGAGCTTCCCCGGTAGCAGATCGGCCAGGGCGGCAGCCGCCTGGACCGCTTCCGGGTCGACCCGGTCGCCCACGCGGAGGGTTCCAGGCTGGGAGCTGCGGATGACGAGCGCCCCTTCGGGGGGCGGCATCGTACCGAGGACCACGCCCTCGCGGTCGATGGTGTAGCGGAAGCCCGCTTGCTCCCACGTGCCCCAGGGAGCGCGCTCTTCGATGAGGATACGGACCCCGCGGGG
>Ga0197143_1000442_pt1 | contig 46503 bp, 41 predicted proteins | sample GBS70_MetaG_FD_148603 | JGI IMG/M metagenome (GOLD analysis project Ga0197143, IMG submission 148603) | Sediment microbial communities from Great Boiling Springs, Gerlach, Nevada, United States - GBS 70_MetaG | ecosystem: Environmental > Aquatic > Thermal springs > Hot (42-90C) > Sediment... | reverse complement strand
GGGCGACATCGCCGAGGTGCGGCGCGGCTTCACCACCGGCGCCAACGACTTCTTCTACCTGGAGCCGGTGGGGATGACGGTGAAGGAGGTGGCGGAATTGCGGGAGAAAGACCCCATGACCCTGGTCTGGGTGCGCAACGGCGCCGGCTGGATGGGGGAGATCGAGGCCGCCTGGCTGCGGCCGGTGATCAAGTCCCCGCGGGAGATCCAAACCCTGCGGGTGCGCCTGGAGGACCTGCGCTACCTGGTCTTCATGCCCCCGGAGGACATCCGGAAGGCCATTGACCAGGGGCGCCAGCCTCCACTTTCCCGCTACCCGAAAGCCACCGCTTACATCCAATGGGGGGAGGAGCAGGGCTATCCCACACGCCCCACCTGCGCCAGCCGGACGCGGTGGTGGGATTTGGGAGAGCGAGAGCCTGCAAATTTCATATGGCCAATGATTCATAATGATCGGATGATCGTTGGCGTTCATGATCCTCGAATTCAAGTTGATCACAACTTGTTCGAGATTAAAGGCGAGGGACGGGTTCTTTTGGCTGCTGTGATGGTCTCTAGCCAACAAGTCATCATTCGAGAATTGATTGGAAGATCAAATCTTGGAGAAGGCGCTCTTAAGACAGAGGGGGTGGATATTGTGCAACTACTGACTGTTCGTCCTTCCACGATAAGTCGGCCTCAAGATCAGGCCCTGCTAAACGCCTTCAACCGCCTTTCCCAGCGTCCCATCCGCAGCATCTTCGAAGAACTGGGCTTCCCTCTATGCCGGGAGCGCCGGTGCGGCCATCCTGAGCACCCGTATGAGTATGTGCGGCCGGAGGCGCTTACGTTGGAGCAGGTGCGGGCGGCCTCGCCGGACCGGTTTGAGCTGGACCGGGTGGTCTTCGACGTCTTGGGGCTCACCGACGAGGAGCGCCGGGAGGTCTACCGGGCCGTGGCCCAGCTGGTGAAGGACCGTCTGGTGAGAGCGAGGAGCGTGTAAGGAGAGCGCAGCCATGCAGCCGCTCCCGGACCTCATCGACAACGAGCGGTGCCGGCTGGCGGACGTGCTGAAGGGCCTGCTGGCCAACAGCCCGGATCCCCGTCTGGACGTGGTCGCCGCCTTCTTCAACCTGCGGGGGCTGGAGGTCCTGGAGCCGGAGATCGAGCGGCTCCGGGCCCTCCGCCTGCTCCTGGGCCAGGAGCAGGAGCAGGCCTTCGTCCTCGGGGAGCGTCTGCTGGCCGAGCTGGAGGATGCCGCCGCCCGGGGGGAGACGACCGCCCGCGAGATCCGGCGCTGGCGGGACTTCCTGGCCCGGGATTCCGTGGCCGTGCGGCGCTACGCCAGGGCCTTCCTTCACGGCAAGGCCTACATCGTCCACGGTGTCCCCGTCCTAAGCGCCGTGGGCATCGTGGGCTCCTCCAACTTCACCGGCGCCGGACTCACGACGAACCGGGAACTCAACGCCGCTCTCAAGCAAGAATCCGCGGTTCAGGAACTCCAAGGCTGGTTTGAAACCCTCTGGGCAGAGGCCGAGGATTACAAGGCCGAGCTCTTGGGTCTCCTGGAACGCTTCACGTGTGTCTATACCCCTTACGAAATCTATATCAAGGTACTGTACGAGGCCCTGCGAGACCGATTGGAGCAGGAGTTGGGCGAGCGCGGCGAGAAGCCCTCCCCCATCGCCCTGGCCGACTTTCAGCACGACGGCTACCTGGCGGCCCGGGAGATCCTGGAGAACTACGGCGGCGTCCTCATCGCCGATTCAGTAGGCCTGGGCAAGACCTACCTGGCGCTGCGGCTCCTGGAGGATTACGCCTATCGGGAACGTCAGACGGCCTTGGTCGTGTGCCCTGCCGCCGTGATGGACACCCTCTGGCGCCCCCTCCTTCAGCGGTTTGCCATCCCGCATGAGGTCGTCTCGATGGAACGCGTTAGCCAGCGGGATTTTCCGGTCCCGGAATACGCCCAACGTTTCCGGGTCATCGTCGTCGACGAGAGTCACAACTTCCGAAACCCCGACACAAACCGTTGGTCCAACCTCTTCCGGGTCGTCACGAGTGGTGACGCCGACAAGAAAGTGATCCTGCTGACGGCCACGCCGGTGAACAATACGGTCTTCGACCTATACTACCAGTTATCCTTGATCACGAAGGGAGACGACCGCTTCCTGGTGGTCGCCGGCATTCGGGATCTTAAGGAATACTTCCGGCAAGCCGAACAGAATCGGGAAGCTCTCTACGAGGTCCTGGAGGCCCTGGCCGTTCGCCGGAGCCGACCCTTCATTCGGAATCACTATCCCTACGCCGAGATCGACGGACAAAGGATTCGGTTTCCCGAACGGCGTCTCCACACGGTCCGCTACAGTTTGAAGTCCACCTATGGGCCTGACCTTTACCGTCAGATTGCGGAGGCCATCGAGGGCCTTCGGCTCGCTCCCTATCAGGTAGAGACCTATCGGAAGGAACTCATTCAACTCCGGATACGATGGGAGGACATGCTCCGGCGCCTGCAGGAGGCGTTAGGGCCGTCCGAGGCGACCCGTCTTTTCCAGATAGCCATCGGCCAGATGGCGTTGGCCCAAATCCTAAAGGTCCTGTATCTCAAACGCCTGGAGTCTTCGGTCGAGGCCCTCCGCATTTCTCTCCAGAGACTGCGGGATTTCCTAAGCGCCTTTTTAGAGGCCCTGAGCCGGGGTCGTCTCCTGGATGCCTCGAGTTACCGTCGTTGGGTCCAACAGGAGGGGGGCGACGAGCCGGATGAGGATGAGGCCCCCACGCCTTCGGAGGAACTCTGGGAAAGCCTTCCTCCCTTGGACACTGGTCCCTATGACGTGGATCATATCCGGGACGACGTTCAAGCAGACCTGCAGACCCTGGAAGCCGTCCTTTCCCGATTGGAGCAGACCAGAACTGATAATAAACTGCAAACCCTGAAGGAACTTCTGACTTCACCTCCCCTGCGGGGAAAGAAAGTCGTCCTCTTTTCCTATTTTAAGGACACGGCCCGCTACTTATACCGGCAACTTCGAGAAGATGAATCGTTTTTAAGCGACCTGGGGCACGCCCGAATTGCCATCGTAGACAGTGAAGTGAAGCCCTCCGAGCGGCGGGATCGCATCGCTCGTTTTGCTCCCCGGGCCCATCGCCTCACGGGACTCTCATCGGAGGAGCAGGTCGACCTCCTGATCAGCACGGACGTGCTCTCCGAGGGCCAAAACTTGCAGGATGCCTCCGTCCTCATCAATTACGACCTTCCCTGGAATCCCGTCTGCTTGGTCCAGCGCATAGGACGGCTGGACCGGATCGGTTCGCCCCATGACGTCATCGACGTGTACAACTTCTTTCCCGAGGAGGACCTGGAGGAGCTCCTGAGACTCCTCACGCGGCTCTACGAGAAACTCCATGCCATCAACCGCACCGTGGGTCTGGATGCCTCGGTCTTAGGGGAAACGCCGAACCCGATGGACTTTAACATCCTGCGGCGTCTGGCCGGGGAAGAAGGGACTACGCTGGACGAGTTGGAGGAGGCCAGCGAACTCACCATAGGGGAATTTCTCAAACAGGACCTGCTCCGCTTCCTGAAGGAGGCCGGTGAAGAGAGATTGCGGCGGATCCCCCTGGGCGTGGGGACGGCACGCCGGGCCCGGGAAGGTCCCCGGGGGTTCTTTGCGGCCTTCCGGAACTGCCGAACTGGCCAGCACCACTGGGTCTTCTACGATGAGGCGAGCGGCCGTATCCTGGACCGCCGTCTGGAGGCCATCCGGCCCATCCGATGTGAACCCTCGGAACCGGCGGAGCCACTGCCGGAGGATTTTGACCCGTCGGAACGTGTCCGGAGACTACGGCAGCACCTTTGGGAGCGCCTCCGGGCCAACGAGGTAGCCCTTCCCCGACTCCCGACGCCCCAACGTCAGGTCGTCACTTGGCTCCGGGCCCTTCCGCCCTCGGCCGAGAGGAACCGCCTCTTGGAGTACTTTGAGGCCCGGCCCCTGGCCGGCCCGGACCTAAAGGAGTTGCGGGGTATATGGCGCGAGTACTCTCAGAGATCGCTTGAAGGACTCCTTCGGCATCTCCGAGAGTTTGCCGAGCGTCATCCCCACCCGCCGGGACTGACCTCTCCCCCTGCAGGAGGCCCCGCACCCCTACAAGAGGAGGACCTGGAGTGCATCGCGTGGGTCTGGGTCGTCTGAGGGCACGGCCGGTCGGGGCGGACGATGGGGAATAGGAGTTTACAGGGGGGCGGCGGGAACGGTAGGATCAGGTAAAGTGATGAAGTGACGGGGTGATGGAGGGGTGGGGTCAAATCCTGAAAGGACTCATGAGTGGCTTCTCTGGAGCCTCATCCCGACAGAATGCGAATGGTGAGGCAGACGATGATTGTGTATCGGACGTGGCTCATCACGACGCTCCTGGGATTCGTCTTCACGATGGTGGCCGTGGCCGGCCCGTCTCCTCGGGTCGTCTCGGTGAGTTCCCCCTCGGCCCTCTTAAAGATCCGGGTCATGGTCCAGGCCGGCTCGGCGATGGACCCCGAGGGCCTGGAGGGTCTGGCCTACCTGACGGGACGACTCCTCATCGACGGCGGGTTCGGCGACCCCCGGAATCCCGTCACGAAGGACCGTCTGGCCGAGATCACGCGACCCTGGGGAAGCGGCGCCTTCCCCCAGGTCCTCGTCTCGAAGGAAACGACGACCTTCTCCATGACGGTCCCCCGGGAGGTCTTGGACCGATACGTCCGGGAGGTCCTGACGCCGATGTTCCGCCAGCCGCTTTTTGCCGAACGGGAACTCGATCGGGTCCGGGCCGAGGCCCTTCAGGAACTCCAATCCCTTCGCTTCGAGCAGATCGAGTTGGTCGGCCTGGTGGCGATGGATGCCGTCATCCATGCCGGCACTTCGTATGCCCACCCCGTCATCGGCACGACCCAGGGCCTCCAGAACGTGACGGCCGAGGTCGTCCGACGCTTTTACGCCACGTACTATCGGCCCGAGTACATCGCCGTCGCCGTCAGCAGTGCCGAACCGGCCGTCGTGCGCCGACTGGAGGCCGTCTGGCAGGAGCCGACGTCCGTCCAGGTCGACCCTCTACCGCCCCGCCGGATCGACCCGCCGCCCGCCCCTCAGGGTCGGGAAGTCCTCATCATCGCCCTCCCTACCGCCCTCTCGACGGGCCTCCACGCCGGATTCCCCATTCCTATCACTCGCGCCCATCCGGACTACTGGCCCCTCTATGTGGCCAACGTCTGGTTCGGGACACATCGGGACAGCTTCTCCCACCTCTACCAGGTCATCCGGGAGGAGCGGGGCTACAACTACGGGGACTACTCCTACATCGAGCACTTCGAGGGTCGGCCCTTCTTCTTGTTTCCCCCGACGAACACGCCCCGTCGCTACCCGTACTTCAGCATTTGGATTCGCCCCGTCGCCCACGACTATGCCGTCCACATCCTGAAGGCCATGACCTGGGAGCTGGAGCACTTCATCCGCACGGGCTTGACCCCCGAGCAGTGCGAACTCGCCAAAAATAAGGCTCGCGTCCTCCACCTGAACCTGGCCGAGACGGTCGACCGCATGCTGGGCTATCGCCTGGACGACCTTTTCTACGGCCTGAGCCCCGGATACTTGGACGCCTACCTGGACCGCATCGATGCCGTGACGTGCGACCAGGTGAATGCGGCCATCCGTCGGTACCTCCAGGCCCGGGACGTGAAATACGTCGTCGTGACCGACGAGAAGGTCGCCCCCCGCCTGGCTGAGGCCATTGCCCAAAACGGCCCCGTCTGGGGCAAAAAACCCGAGGACTACCAGATTCCCGTTCGGGAGGAAGGGGGGCGGAAGGTCTACCTCGTCCCGGAAGACAAACTGCCGGTCCTCCAGCGGGATGCGGCCTGGGCCTATTACTGGCTGGACATCCCGAGGGAGCGCATCCGCATCGTCTCGGCGGCCCAGCTCTTTGAGACGGCCTCCGTTGAGCCACAAGGGGCAGCTGGGCAGTAAGGCTGATCCAAGCCCTGCACGCAGTGCCGGGTTACTTATAGGATGATGCATACTCCATCGGCGTGTTTTCGGGGCATGAGCGAAGAATCCGGCCTGAGTCGCAGGCCTCAGGACCCGCTTCGAAGATGCCTGCCCGGCACCGAATCCAAGCCTCGCTACACTCTATACGGAATTCGTATCCCCATGACAGGGTAACGCATGGATATCTTCCCTTCTCACCCCGTCACTCCGTTACTCCGTCACCTTGTCACTTCAAATCATCGCCGGACTGCCGGATTGCCGTCCGCCCTATCACCTTACCGCCTTCCCGCCTTTTGGACTGAACGAATGTATTCCTCCACGAGCCCCTCGAGGACGTCCAAGGGGACGGCCCCGTTCCGCAGGACGACGTCGTGAAACTCCCGAACGTCAAAGGCCGGCCCCAGGGCTTCCTCGGCCCGCCGGCGGAGCTCCCGGATCTTGAGCTCTCCCATCTTGTAGGCCAGTGCTTGACCGGGCCAGGCGATGTAGCGGTCGACCTCAGCCTCGATGTTGTGCAGAGTCAGGGCCGTGTTTTCAGCCATAAACTCGATGGCCTGTTGGCGAGTCCAGCCGAGGGCATGGATGCCCGTGTCGACGACGAGCCGGCAGGCCCGCCACATCTCGAAGCTCAGCCGCCCAAAGTCACTGTAGGGGTCTTGGTAGAAGCCGACCTCCAGGCCCAGCCGCTCGGCGTATAAGGCCCATCCCTCGACGAAGGCCGTGAAACCGAAGAAGCGCCGGAAGGGCGGAAGGTCCTGAAGTTCCTGCTGGAGGGCGATCTGGAGATGATGTCCCGGGACGGCTTCATGGAGGGACAGGGCCTCGACCTCATAGAGGGGTCGACTCTTGAGATTATAGGTGTTGACGTAATAGAAGCCGGCCCGGGAGCCGTCCCCCGGAGGCGGCATGTAGTAGGCCGTCGTCGTCCGGGGAGCCAGGTAGTCGGGGACGGGCCGAATCCCGTAGGGCGTTCGGGGCAGGGTCCGGAAGAGCCGAGGCAGTTCCCCGTCCATCCGCTTCAGGACATAGCTGACCTCCTTCAGGAGTTGGTCCGGCGTGTCGACGTAAAACCGGGAGTCGGTCCGAAGGAACTCGAAGAATTCCTTGAGGCTTCCCCGAAAGCCCACCTTCTGGAGGATGGCCTCCATCTCGGCTCGGATGCGGCGGACCTCGTCAAGACCGATACGGTGGATTTCCTCGGGCGGCAGGTCCAGGGTCGTCTCTTGGCGGATACGGTGCCGATAGAAGGCGGCCCCATTGGGCAGGTCCGCGGCGGCGATGGTCGGTCGGGCTCTGGGTAGATACTCCTTTTGGATGAATTCCATAAATTCCTTGTAAGCCGAGACGACCGAATCCCGGATGGCCGCCCGGCCGGCCTCCGTCAGACGAGGCCGCTCGCCCTCCGGGACTGACGGCGGGAAGGACCGGAAGGGCTCAAAGAGGAGGCTCTGCTCGGGGTCCTCGACGATGTGGGGCCTCAGCGTCGGCTCTATGTATTCGACGAGATGTCGAGGGAGAGTATAGCCGGCCTGCAGGCCCGCCCGAAGGAGCTCGATGTGGTGTTCCGTGTATGTCCGAAAGGCCCGGAGGCGGGCGATATAGTTCTCGTAGTCCCGGACCGTCTGGAGCGGGACGTGACGGGGGAGTTCGGGAAATTCGACATGGAAACCCGAAATGTGGCTGATGGGCATGAGATAGGCCCGGTACTCGTACTCCTCGATGAGGTTCCGTTTCAGGCGTTCAAAAATGTCGTAGTTCAGCCGGTCGGCCGGGCGAAGGGCATCCCGGGGAATGGCCCGAAGGCGCCGGAGGAAATCCCGATGGCGGGCGAGCCGGCGTTCAAAATCGGCGACCGTCACCGATGGCAAGCGGTCGTTGTACCGGTGGTCGCCGACCTGGGTGGCGAAGAGGGGGTCCTCCTGAAGAGTGAACTCCCAATCCTCCTGGAAAAGCCGATGGAGGGCCCGGGTCGCCGCGTTCGGCGATGGCCGGACAGCCGCTCCTACGACGAAGACCAAACTGAGTCCTGCCAGTAGCACGACTCCCCGTGGCATACCCACCTCCGATTCCAGACGAGCCGCCTATCCAGCTTTCAGGGATGGGGCCTCGTCTCGGTCCGTGGATTCCCTTCCCAAAGGGCCACGCTTTGGGAGATCGAAACGCCTCCACCCCCCGTCAGGTTCTCCAGGGCATCGGCCACTTCAGACTTCGAGTCGGATTCCGGCCCTCCTTCCATTCATCATACCCGTAGGAATAGAATCTTCGGCAATGCGGCTATTCTATTCCACCCCCATATCCAAGCCCCGCTCACAAGAGGGGGCTATTCCAATCCCACACCGACGAGCGGCGTCAGGAGTCCGAACCATAGGAATGGCCGATGTGGGCCTGTCCGACATGTCAGCAACGGCTCCGTCGACTTCAGGAACGGGGCGGCCTCGTGTGGGCCTGTCCGACCTGCCAGGGCCGGGCCGTGAGTATGGCCGTCCTGGAGCATACTTTTGGGGCCGTCGAGTTGGTCGGTCAATTGAACGAGAAGGCTCGGCCGGACTCGCCGGCGACGGGACGGCCCTGCATGATCTGCCGCCGACCCATGGTCGAGGTCGGCGTCGTCGCCCGAATGTACCTACCCCTGGACGTGTGTCCGCGATGTCGCCTTGTCTGGTTTGACGCCCAGGAACTCCAGGACGCCCTGGCGACTTCGTTCTCGGAATTAGCGGAGCGACTCGCCCGACACCGGCGTCCCGTCATCACGGGGCACGACGCCTACCCGGAACCGGTCCAACTGAGTGACCCGGAGGGCCTGGGGGAGTGGGTCTTCTCGTTCCTGGGCATGCCCGTCGAGGAATCGGTCCCGGAGCGGGTCCGTCGGCCATGGGTGACTTGGGTCTTAAGCGGCCTCATTGCCGGCGTCAGCCTCCTGGCATGGACGGGCTGGGAAGCGACCGTCAGGGCGTGGAGCTTCATCCCGGCAGAAGCCTTCCGCCACGGCGGGATCACATGGTTGACGGCCTTTTTCCTTCACGGGAGCCTTCTGCACCTGGTCGGGAACCTATACTTCCTCTGGCTATTGGGAGACAACGTAGAGGACGCCCTAGGACCGGGACGTTATGCGGCCCTGATCCTGGCGGCGACCCTGAGCGGCCACCTCCTGCACTGGCTGGGGGACCCAAGGAGTCAGGTCCCCGTCATCGGGGCCAGCGGGGGGATCTCGGGAATTATCGCCTTCTACGCCTGTCGATTTCCGCACGCCCGCCTGAAGGTCCTGGGGTGGTTTTGGTGGCGGCCGATATGGCTCAGTCTATCTGTCTGGCTATGGTTCGTTCTGTGGATTGCGTGGCAATTACTGGGGGCCTTTGTCCAACTGAGTGGGCTCGGGTCAGTCTCCTACTTAGGCCACTTGGGCGGGGTCGCGGCCGGCCTGGCCCTCTGGGCCTGGGAGCGTAGGCGGTAGGGTAGTTAAGCAGTAAGGCAATAGGGCAGAAGGGCTATACGGCGGTCGATCATGACGCACCCCTACTCGCCACTTGAAATCTTGTTTCCCCAGGGGTCTGGAGTCGGGAAGTCACCGGACTTCATCGGCGGTCTGCCTCAAGGCGGGCCACGGGGTCCGCCGGTACCGCCGTCGGCACCGGTCGGAGGAGCGAGAGGACGACGGCTCCCGTTAAGATGGCCGCCACAACGCTCAGGGAGATGACCACGGGAATCTTTACGAAGTCGGAGATTAACATCTTGATACCGACGAAGACGAGGACGGTCGAAAGGCCATAGTGGAGGTAGCGAAACAGGCGCATGACGCCCGCCAGGGCAAAGTACAGGGCCCGCAGGCCCAGGATGGCAAACACGTTGGATGAGTACACGATGAAGGGGTCCAGCGTGATGGCCAAGATGGCCGGGATCGAGTCGACGGCAAAGACAAGGTCGGTCGTTTCAACGGCGACCAGGACGACCAGCAGGGGCGTGGCCATCCACCGGCCGGCCTGTCTCACGAAAAATCGTCCATCCTCGTACGTAGCCGAGATGGGTAGCCAGCGCCGCAAGAGCCGCAGGACGGGGTTCCGCTCCGGGTGGACCTGCCGGTCCTTCTGGAAAGCCATCCGGACGCCGGAGACGACCAACAGGGCCCCGAATCCATAGATGACCCAGTGGAAGCGATGGATGAGGGCGATGCCGCCCAGGATGAAGACCGCCCGCATGACGAGGGCCCCCAGGATCCCCCAGAAGAGGACCCGGTGCTGGTACTGGGCCGGGACCTGGAAATATTGGAAGAGGAGCAGAAACACAAAGATGTTGTCCACGCTGAGGGACTTTTCGATGAGATAGCCCGTCAGAAACTCCAGGGCCGTCTGCGGACCCCGCCAGAAGTAGACGCCCACGTTGAAGGCCAGGGCCAGGCCGATCCACACGGCACTCCAGGCCAGGGCCTCCCGAAGGGCCACGACGTGGGCCCGCCGGTGGAAGACGCCGAGGTCCAAGGCCAACATCAAGAGGATGAAGACTCCAAAACCGACCCAGATGAAAATCGAAGTATCCATGGTTCAAGCTCCTCCGGACGGCTCCACCGAAGGTCCGGCTCCTGGGTAGACGTCGAGAACCGGGGCCGAGCTTCTGGTCCGAGACTTCCGAGAAAAAACGCGCGCGGGCCATATATGCAGGCTCCAAGACATACGTGAACAGGCCGGCAGATGATAGCCTATCGGCCGTCTCGACCCCGTCAGACCGACGGCCTTACCGGCCGATGGCCACCAGGTGGGCCCGTCGGTTCAACTGCCAGCAGTCCTCCCGCTCCTGCACGGTCGGCTTCTGGGAACAGCCGAGGGCGAAGGGTCGCTCCTTGCCGTAGCTGATCGTCTGAAGCCGGGAGGCCTCGACGCCGCGACTGACCAAAAAGTCCCGCAGGGTATTGGCCCGCCGCCAGCCCAGGCTCATGTTGTACTCGCTGGTCCCCCGTTCGTCGCAGTGGCCCTCGATGAGGATGCGCCAGGTCGGGTTCTGCTTCAAGAGCTCGGCCAGCTTTTCGGCCCGCGGGAGCTGGTCGGGTCGAATGTCATACTTATCAAAATCAAAGAATATATCATACAGTTGGAGCTGACGGCTGATCTCCTCGATATCCTCGACCCGGCCGACTTCCTCGAGGGTCGTCGGCGGTTGGGGCGGCCGCTCCTCCTTGAGGGGTGTCGGAGGCGGAGCCGTCGGCGTCGGCGGCGGGACCTTCGCCTTCTTCGGACAGCCGACGGCCAGGAAGGCCAGGACTACGATCCACAGGCCGAGCCATGCGTTCCGGGTCGTCATCGTTCACCTCCTGAGCGATGGGATTTCCAGAAGCCGGGAAGCAGGCCCGAAGACGACCTCCCGTCTCCGGCCCTTTCGACTTCCGACGGGGAGAAACTCATGCCCTTCCCTACAAAGCTCTCACTCGAAGGGTCGCCACGTCGGCGTCTTATTTTCCCCGACGTGGGTCAGCTGGCGGACGTCCCGTCCCCATCGGTCCATTGTATAGATTTGGAACCGGCCCGTACGGTTCGACGCAAACACCAAGTGAATCCCGTCCGGTCCCCAGGCCGGAGACTCATTGCTACCTTGATTTTCCGTGAGGCGGATGACTTCGTTGGTCGTCAGGTCGAGGACGTAGATGTCAAAGATCAGGCCCTGTCGGGAGACGAAGGCCAGGCGGGCACCGTCGGGAGACCAGGCCGGGCGGTCGTTGTATTCTCCAAAGAAAGTCAGTTGGCGGACGTTGCCGCCGTCGGCGTCCATCACATAAATCTGGGGACGGCCCGACCGGTCGGACGTAAAGGCGATCTGATTCCCCGAGGGCGACCAGGTCGGTGAACTCTCGATGGCCTTAGAGAACGTCAGCCGTCGGAGGCCCGTGCCGTCAGCGTTGATGACGTAAATTTCGGCGTTCCCGTCCATGGCACCGACGAAGGCGATCCGTTGACCGTCGGGAGACCACTGGGGTGTCGAGGTCAGGCCGCCGCGGTCGACCAATGTCCGGAGCCGGCCGGTGATGAGGTCAAAGAGGACGAGGGCTGAAGCGCCCTGGCGGAGAGACGTGAAGACCAACTGGTGGTGGCGGGGCCGCAGGTCCGGAAAGAGGTCCACGTAGTCGTTGCGAGTGATGCGGGTCTGATTTTCCCCGTCGTAGTCCATCACGTAAATTTCGGGGTTCCCATCCCGAGTCGAGGAGAAGGCGATTTTGGAGGTGAAGATGCGGTCTCGAATCCCGAAAAGGGCGGCCAGGATTTCGTCGGCGAAGTGGTGGGCCATCTGGCGAACGAGCTTGGGATTCCAGGTATACCGGCGTCCGAGGCGGAGTTCATCGGTCGCCACGTCCCACAGACGGGCCTCCGCCCATATTTGTTGTTGGTCCCGACCGACCTTGAGGAGGACCAAGAACTGGACTTGCTGGGCCTTCCAGGGCGTCACGTCCGGCGTCTCTCCCCGGTAAGGCGGTAGGCCGTCGTAAGCGGCTTCCGGCAGGAGGGCGAAGAGGCGGCTGAACGTGAGGTCGTCGATGAGGGTCTTCCGCAGAGTGGCGGCCCATTCGACGAGCTCGGCATCGGCCTGGGCCGTCCAAGCGCGGGGAACGGCGACCCGGATGGGTTGGAAGCCTTCGGCGGCGATGATGTCGGAGACGACGGCCTGACCCCAAGCGGTCGCTCCGAACCCCATCAGGGCCGTCCCTAAGACGATGCTCAAGGGAAGCCGTCCTCGAAGACCGATAAACTTCATCAACCACATTTCGAATTTCTCATAGATTGGTAGTAGTTTTGGTAGCCTTAAAATCCTTACTGACAATTCCATCCGGGGTGTCCCCCGTGTCCGGCATCCAAGCCATTGCCGTACTGCCGTATGGCCCTACTGCCTTCCCTCTCATGGTTTGTACCGAAACACGATGTCAAAAGAGAGGGTTTCCCCCCCATAAGCCGGCGGCAGGGCAGGAAAAGGCGCCGCCAAGCGCACAGCCCGCTCGATGGACATATCATACTGGGGATTCCCGCTGGATTCCAAAATCTTGAACTCGATGACCTGACCGGCCCGGTTGAGCGTGAAAAACACCCGAGCCTCGTAGAGGGCCAGCCCGCCCCCGGGCGGAATCAGGGGGCGCCAGTTGGTACGGATGCGCCACTTCACGGCCTGGATGTAGTCTTGATAGGGGAAGACGATGCCGCTGAGGCCTTCCTCGCCGCCTGGACCGGAGCCGCTCCCGATTCCCATCGTAACGGCCGTCCCCCCGGCGCTTCCGGGGGACGTCGACGACGGGGCGGTGGACGGGACCGGCGAGTCGGTCTTCCGTGCCCGTATGTTCGGGGCAGTCGCCGGACGCTCCGGCGGCGGCTTCCGAGCGGGCGACTTTTCGGGAAGCTCCGGTAAATCGTCGGGTCGGGGAGGCGGTGCCGGCGGTGTTTCCTCGTACTTGCGGATCGAACGGGGCACGGCGGGCGGCGAGGCCGACGGTGGGCCCACCGACTCCAGGAGGTCGACCCGGATAGAACCCCCGCCGCCCCCCAAGCGGGCGACCGTACCCGGCAAGAATGCCGGGCCGCCCCATCGGGCAAAAGCCGCCAGGACCGCGGCGTGAAGCAGGACCGAGAAGAACCATCCGATGCGCTTTCCGGATCGATCCAGGTTCATGGCCGAGATTCCGGGGTCCAGGGTCGTGTCAGTAGACCGACCCGGGTGATCCCGTATCTCCGCAGAGCGTCCAGGAGCTGGATGACCCGCTCGTACGGGACGGCCGCGTCGGCCCGCACATAGACAGAACGGTCCTTCCACGCCGGGGCCCCCTGTCGAATGAAGTCCTCCAATTGTTCGGCCGCCACGGGAAAACGGTCAAAGTAGTACAGGCCCTCTCGCGTGATCGATACGACCAAGCGTTCCTCCTGGGTCAGGCTCGCCGAGCGGGCCCGGGGGAGCTGGACGTCGATAGTCCGCTGGAGCAGGGGCGCCGTCAGCATGAAGATGATCAGTAGGACCAGGACGATGTCCACAAGGGGGATGACGTTGATGTCGGCCAAGACGTCGTCTTCATCGCGCGACCGCCGAACGTGCGGCATCCGTCCTCTTCCTTCCGTCCCGGGACTCGGGTGCCGGTCACAGGACCCCGGCTCGGTCCTCGGTGTCGATCCGGTGCCGGATCCCAGGTGTCAGGCGCCCGGTATCTGGTACTGGATGCCGGGCGGAATGCCCAGCTCATGCTTCGAAAACACGCGCACATGGGGTATGCCCGATACAGGATACACGATGCAGGATACGAGATACAGGATGGAACGGTGTTCCCCATTCCTATCCTGCATACCCCGTGTGCGGGTTTTTCGGGACAGGCACCGGGAATTCTGTTGAGGTCCTGGCCTTTCATCCAGGTATCCGGTGCCAGGTACCAGGTGTCGGGTACCGGCTACCTGGCACCGGATACCCGTACCGGATTCGCGCCGAGGGCCGGACACCGAGCACCGAAGACCGAGCCCAGCTACCGGGTTTGCGTCTTTGCATCCCGGATCCATTCCCCGGTGTCCCGCACCCGGATCATCGCCCTATTGCCGTACTGTCCTACTGCCCAATTGCCTTCTTTCCGGACCCGACGCGGAGACCCCTATCCCGGTGACCGCAGGGGGAGTTCCGACACGCGGGTCTCTGCCGCCTTGGACGGCGTTGTCTCGGCCAGCCGTCGCTCGAAGACCCACTGGTCCAGGACGTAGGACCCAAAGTCCCGGAGCTCCGTTCGATACCGGCGGTTTTTTTGCACGAAGACGTTGTAGCCGATGAGGGCCGGGATAGCCGCCGCCAGACCCATGGCCGTGGCGACCAGAGCCTCGGCAATTCCGGGAGCGACGACCGACAGGTCGGCCGTCCGGTACCGGCCGATAGACTCAAAGGCCGCGATGATGCCCAGCACGGTCCCGAAAAGTCCGATGAAGGGCGCGACGCCGGCGGTCGTCGCCAGAAAGCCCAGTTGCCGCTCCAGTTCTTCCAGGACCTCATTGGTCGTCCGCTCGACGGCCGGTTCCAGCTCCCGTCGCCAGTCGATCGGGCGGTCCGGGATCGCCTGGTCCCAAGCGCGCCGCTGTTGAAACAGTTGGGCGAAGACCCGGGCATACCCGCTGGCCCGGGCGTGATAGGCCTCGCGGTAAAGGGTTTCCGCGTCCTTTGTCCGATGAAACAGCCGGATGAATCGGTCGTCCAGGCGGTTCAGCCGCCACCATACAAAGGCTTTCCCCAGAATGATGGCCCACGAGACCAGGGAGAAGACGAGCAGGACCAGGAGGACGCCCTTCGAGACCCAGGAGGCCCGAAGCAGAATGGCCCACAGGTCAATCCCGGTCCCCGGCGGGGGCTGGACGGCTTGGAACATAAGGAGCATCCCGCCCATCATGAGGACGACTCCGCCGGTAAGAGCCGCCGGGCCTCGGCCGTCAGGGGCGACCCGCCGTACTTTTGGATCAACTGTTCGAGGGTCTGTCGGGCGGCGTCCCTTTGACCCTGCGCCAGAAGCCACTGAGCGCGCAGGTAGAGGATGTAATCGTCATGGACGGCTCGGGGTTTCTGTTGTTCCAGCCGCCGGAGTTCTTCGAGGGCCTCCCCGTAGCGATTCAGGCCGGCCAAGCTCTGGGCATAGCCCAGGCGGGCCAGGGAACCGATGGGCTCGGGTGCCCCTCGGATAGCCTCGAACCGCTGTCGGGCCTCGGCCATGCGGTCCGTCTGGAGATAGAGACTGGCCAGGTAATACGTCCCGTACGTCTGCAGATGGGGGTCCCGGAATTCCCGCAAGAGCCGCTCAAGGTCCCGGGTAGCGGCTTCCAGCCGGGCTTGATACACCTTTGGGTCGGCCGGTGGATCGTTCAAGAGTTCCTGGGCCGTCTGGATCGCTTGGTCGAACATCGCAGGGGCTTGACGTTCGACCCGCTGATTCCAGACGACCCAGGCGAAGACGGCGCCGATGGCCAGGGCCAGGGTCATCCACCACCATCCCGGATGGGTCTGCCATCCCGTAAGGATTAGACGCAGAAGCCGAAAGGTCGGTTCTTCGTAATGCTGGATCTGCTTGCGTGTCAGACGTTTCCGCCCCATCGGGGTCTCCCTGGGCCGGTTCGACGGTCCGGCCTGAAAGCATCGACCGCTCCATCAGTATATCCCATCCCTCCGGACAGACGTCAAGCTTTGAAAGGGCATCGAACGGCCGGTACTCATCAAGTCCGGTTCCGGCATGTGGTGATACCCAGCATGGCCCACAGGGGACAGAACCGGACGAGGCCCGTTCCCATCGGCACCAGGGCGATCCCGCCCACGACCCAACGGGCCGTCCCGTCGAGGGCCAGAAAGGCCAACAGGAGGAGCCCGAGGCCGATGAGCAGGCGGATCGCTCGGTCCACGCCGCCGACGTTGCACGTCATGGCTGACCTCCCAGATTTCCGGGATTTTTCCTGAATTTAGAGGTCTCGGGTCGAGCCGGAGTTACAATACAAAACGGAGGGGCGGTTCGGGACGGCCCATGACCTCTACCGCCTCCAACCGACTCAGAAGGAAGCAAAGGCGATCCGTACAAGGTAGGCAAACCGATTCGGCAGGACGCCCATCTGGAGGGTAAAGAACAGGCACAGGGCGACCGCCAGGGCGAAGCCGGCCACGGGGACGACCGGTGCCGTCGGCTCCTGCTTCCAGGACCGCCGCACGTCGGCCGTCGGGGGCTCGAACATCGTCCACACGACCCGGAAGTAGTAGTAGGCGGCGATCAGGCTGGTGACGACGCCGACGACGACCAGGCCGGGCCATCCCGCCTGGAAAGCCGCTCGGAAGACCCCCAGCTTGGCCACGAATCCGGCCGTCGGGGGGATCCCCGCCAGGGCCAGGAAAAAGAGCGTCAGGCTGAGGGCCCAGCCGGGGTGACGATACCCGAGGCTCCGGTATCGTTCCAACGTCGGCTCGATGTCCCAGGCCTCCAAGGCCGCCACGACCATGAAAGCCCCCATGTTCATGAACAGGTAGGCCAGCAGGTATAGCAGGACCGACTCCCGGGCGGCGTCTCCGGCCGCCGTCAGACCGATCAAGATATAGCCGGCATGGGCGATACTCGAGTAGGCCAGGAGCCGCTTGACGTTCGTCTGTCGCAGGGCCAGGACGTTGCCGACGACCATCGTCAGGACCGCCACGCCGGCCAGGCCCCAGCCCCAGACGTCGGGCGTCCGGCGGAAGACCTGAACCATGTCGCCGAATAACCGGAGCATGGCCCCGAAGGCCGCCGCTTTGACGGCCGCTGACATGTAAGCGACCGTCGGGGTCGGGGCCCCCTGATAGACGTCGGGCGTCCACATGTGAAAGGGGACGGCCGAGGCTTCAAAGGCGAGGCCGGCCAACATGAGAGCCAAGCCCAGATAGGCCAGCCACCCCCGGGGGCTTCCCCGTAAGTCCGGAAGTCGAGCCGCCAGGTCGACCAGGGACGTCGACCCCACGGCTCCATACATCAGGGCGATGCCGTACGCAAAGACGGCCGCCGCGAAAGCCCCCAGCAGGAAATACTTAAGAGCACTTTCCAGGGCCGGCTCGGTGGGATTCTCATAGGCGATGAGGACGTACAGGCTCAGGGAGAGCAGTTCCAACCCGATGAAGATGACCAGTACGTCGGAAGTCCCGGACATCATCCCCATGCCGACCAACGTGATCAGCAGGAGCACCATCCAGGAGCCGCTTCGCTCGGGGCGTGCCTCCCAGACGGGCCCCAGGGCGATGATGACGACGGCCGCCGCCACGACGTACATGATGAGGGTCAAGAGCGTCACGTTGTCCAAGACGAGGCGATTCCCAAAGGCCACAAACCGCTGGTTGAAGAGGAAGCGAAACGTGACAAAGACGAGGCCGATCAGGCAGAGGACGACCCCATAGTACAGCCACCGAAGCCACTCGGGCCGCCAGGCCTCGACGACCATGAGGACGACGGCTAAGCCGATGAAGAGGCCCGCCGGTAAGAGGGCCCACCCTTGCGTCTGGGTCCACCAAGTCATCCAGGTCTGCATGAGGTCTCCCTACGGTCGGAGGATCGACTGGACGGCCGTCTGGGTGCGCTCCAAGAAGGGTGTCGCCCATAGACCGATCCAGACGGCCAGGACCAGGAGGGGTACCATGGCGGCCCATTCGGAGGGACGCATGTCCGCCAGCCGGCGGTTCTCTTCCCGCGTCACGGGACCGTGCATGACCCGTTGGTACATCCTCAGCATGTAGACGGCGCTCCAGATGACGCCCGTCACGGCCAGGGCCGTCGCCACGGGATATCGCCGGAAGGCGCCCCAAAAGATCAAGAACTCCCCGACGAAGCCGTTCAGGAAGGGTAGCCCGATGGACGACAGGAGGATGACCAGAAACACGGCCGCATACCGCGGGAGGACAGCGGCCAGGCCTCCGTAGGCATCCATCTCCCGGGTGTGACGCCGCTCGTAGAGCAGTCCGACCAAGACGAAAAGCCCCCCCGTGCTGATTCCGTGATTGACCATCTGAAGGATGGCTCCCTGAGCGGCCGTCGGCTGAAGCGCAAAGATCCCCACTACGATGAGGCCCAGGTGACTGATGCTTGAGTACGCCACCAGCCGCTTCATGTCCGTCTGGGCCAGGGCCGCCCAGGCCCCATAAATGACTCCTACGACGCCCAAGGCGACCATCACCCCCTGAAATCGGGTCACGGCTTGGGGAAACAGGGGCACGCAAAACCGGAGGAGGCCATAAGTCCCCATCTTGAGGAGGACGCCGGCCAGGAGAACGCTCCCCGGCGTCGGAGCCTCTACATGAGCCGCTGGAAGCCACATATGGAGCGGTACCATCGGGACCTTCACGGCAAAGGCAAGGGCAAAGGCCAGAAACAGGAGGGCTTCCTCCCGCGGCGTCAGGGGGTGCGCCGTCTGTAAAGCCTGTAAGACGTCCCCGTACAAAAGCGATTGGCCGCCGGTCCGGACATACAGGTAGACGATTCCGGCCAGCATGAAGAGCGAACCCGCAAAGGTGTACAACAGGAACTTGAAGGCCGCATAGACCCGCCGAGGCCCGCCCCACACGAAGATGATGAAGAACATCGGGACCAACACGAGCTCCCAGAAGACGTAAAACATCAGGAGATCGGCTGCCAGGAACACGCCCAGGAGGGCCGTCTCCAGAAAGAGGAGAGCCCCGTAAAAACCGGGGATGTGCTCACGAACCTCATGCCAGGCCGACAGCACGGCGACGGGAACCAAAAGCGCCGTCAGGCCCACGAGTAGCACGTTTAGGCCGTCCACGCCGAGGGCATACGAGATGCCCCACTCGGGAATCCAGCGAACCCGCTCCTCAAATTGAAGGCCCGAGTAGCCGGTGTGGAAGAAGATCACGACGGGAAGCATCATCAGAAAGGCCGTCCCTGAAAAGAACAGAGCCACCTGGCGGTAAAGATCCAAAGGCCAGGCTCGACCCCGGATGGCCTCCAGCCACCGGAGCAGGCCGATGATGAGAGCGCCCAACGTCGGCCACCAAAGGATCGTACTCAAGACCGGCCACGTCTGCATGTCCGTCTCCCATTCAGCCCCGACTCAGGCGTTCGGTCCGAGAAGATGGGAAGGACACCAGCCTCCCCTATCAGCCCGGGGAGGATGCTCGCCCCGAAAATGACCGGCCATGGAGTCCCACCCATCCTCGGGCCCACTTACCTCCCCCGTCTCGAGACGTCCCATCAGGAGGCTCGGAATAGGAAGTGTAAAAGTAAGCTGATGATCGTCGCCAACGTCGCAAATTGAAGGCCGACCATCCATATGAAATATCGGACCATTCGTTGATCCAAGTCCCGGACCTTCTGCTCTAAGCTTTGAAACCGATCCAACCACCGCTGATCGAGGGCCTGAATCTGAGCAGACAGTTCTTCCCGGTACCGGTCCACCTTCTGGTCGACAGCCCGAATCTCCGCCGCCAGCTCCTCCCGAAATCGGTCCACCTTCTGGTCGACGGCCCGGATCTCCGCCGTCAATTTCTGGTCCAGGGCCTGGATCTGGCCGGAGAGTTTCCGGTCCACCTCTTGGATCTGGATCCCCAATTCCTCCCGGTACCGGTCCACCTTCTGGTCGACAGCCCGAATCTCCGCCGCCAGTTCCTCCCGAAATCGGTCCACCTTCTGGTCGACGGCCCGGATCTCCGCCGTCAGCTCCTCCCGAAATCGGTCCACCTTCTGGTCGACGGCCCGAATCTCCGCCGCCAGCTCCTCCCGAAATCGGTCCACCTTCTGGTCGACGGCCCGAATCTCCGCCGCCAGCTCCTCCCGAAATCGGTCCACCTTCTGGTCGACGGCCCGGATCTCCGCCGTCAATTTCTGGTCCAGGGCCTGAATCTGGCCGGAGAGTTTCCGGTCCACCTCTTGGATCTGGATTCCCAATTCCTCCCGGTATCGGTCCACCTTCTGGTCGACAGCCCGGATCTCCGCCGCCAGCTCCTCCCGAAATCGGTCCACCTTCTGGTCTAAATGGAATATCATCTCCCGCAGTTCTACGCCCAGGCGGGACTGTTCCTCGACCCGCCCTTCCAGGTAAGCGACACGTTCCTCCAAGGTAGACACCATGAGGCACCTCCGTAAGGCCGTTTCGAGGGTTGGGAACGGGAGTCCCGCATCCCGACCGTCATCGCACGGCCCTATGTCGTATTACCCTAAACAAGCCATAATTTAGACACCACGCTTTTACCTCCCCCGAATCCCGTATAAATAGACCAACAGAAGTAAAATACCTAACAGCATCCCGTAGGCGTAGACCTTCAAGTTGCCCGTTTGGACACGGGTCGCCTGCCGGGCCATTCCACCCAGGAGCCGAGCGCTTCCGTCCAGCAATCCATCGATGACCCGCATGTCCAGGAGGCCGAACACGACCCGCTCCGACAGCCATAGCAAGGGTCGACTCCCCAGGCGGTCGTAGAGCTCGTTCCAGCCCAACTGACGCCGCAGGACGTCTTGGACCCGGGTCCAGCGGTCCAGATGAGTCTGCCAGCGGTCCCATGCCTTGAGGTATACCCAGTATGCCAGGCCGCTTCCGACGGCGGCGACCGTCAGACTCGCCCATCCCAGGAGAACCTCCGTCCCCAAGCTCACGGCATGGGGACGGTGCCAGTCATGCAGGAAACGGTCCAGGAGGCTTGCGCCCGGTAGTCCCAACAGTCCGCCGAGGACACTCCCGCCAGCCAGGACATACAGGGGCCACCGCATGTCCGGCGGCGCCTCATGGGGATGGCCCGGCGGTATTCGGTCTTGACGAAACGGGACGACCCAGAGGCGGACCGCATAGAAGGCCGTTACTCCAGCCGTCACCCACGCCAGGCCCCACACGAGGGGACGGGACGCCCAAGCCGCCGTGAGGATGGCTTCCTTGCTGAAGAAGGCCGCCAGGGGTGGAAGACCTGCCAGCGTCAGCGTTCCGATAAGAAACAGGCGCTCGGTGACCGGAAGCGCCGTCCGCAGGCGGCCCAGCCGCCATACGTCCTGCTCGTCACCCGTGGCATGCATGACGTTGCCCGTCGCCAAAAACAGGAGGGCCTTAAAGAAGGCGTGGGTCACCAGGTGAAAGATGGCCGCCACGTAGGCGCCCAGACCGGCCCCCACGAACATGTAGCCGATCTGACTGATCGTCGAGAAGGCCAGGACTCTCTTCATCTCCGTCTGGGCCACGGCGACGACGGCCGCATACAGGGCCGTTGCCAAGCCGACGGCCACGACGACGGCCTGAACCGCCGGGGCGTGGTCATACAGAAAGTGCAGGCGCACGACCATGTACACGCCGGCCGTCACCATCGTGGCCGCATGGATCAGGGCGCTGACCGGCGTCGGACCCTCCATCGCATCCGGGAGCCAGACGTATAACGGGATCTGGGCCGACTTGCCCGTCGCCCCGATAAACAGCGCCAGGGCCGCTCCCGTCACGAGGCTCGCCGGAGGCGTCCCCGCCGCCCACGTCTGGAGACCCTCCCAGTCGATGACTCCCGCCGAGGCGGCCAGGAGAAAGATCCCGACCAAGAAGCCTGCGTCACCGATCCGATTGACGACGAAGGCCTTCCGGCCCGCCGTGGCCGCCGCTGGCCGTTCCATCCAGTGGGCGATCAGGAGGTACGAACAGAGGCCGACGCCCTCCCAGCCGACAAACATTAGGGCCAGATGGTCGGCCATCACGAGCAGGAGCATCATGAAGACAAACAGGTTCAGATAAATAAAGTACCTCCGGTATCCGGCGTCGCCCCGCATGTACCCGATGGAGTAAGCGTGGATGAGGGCACTCACGCCCGTGACCGTCAGGAGCATGACGAGGGTGAGGGCGTCCACATGAAGCCGCAGGGGCCACGTAAAGTCCGCCGTGGCCATCCAGGGCCATAGCTCCACATGCCAGACGCCGCCCCCCGCCCGGAGGTACATCCCCAAGAGGACCAGGCCACAGAGAAACGAGAGGGTCGGCCCGGCCACGGCGGTCCTGCCGATCCAGCGCCTGTCCCACCGCCGAGCGCCTACGAGCCCCGCTACGAAGTTCACCAGCAGGCTCGCCAGGGGCGCGCCCCACGACGTAAGGATGAGGACCTCTCGAATCGCCATGCTTGGTTCCCGTAAAGACAGGGGCATGATCGATGCAGGGGTAGCGTTCAAGTCGTTATGGGCGCAGTGGGCAGGAGTCGGACCGTGAGGCAATCGAGCGCTCAGGCAGTACGGCTATCGGCCTCCGGCCATGGAAAATACGACCTTGCCGCGCCCCCTCGTCCAACCCGGTACCGGGCACTTGTCTTCGAAAAACCCGCACACGGGGTATGCATCCTGTATCCCGCATCTCACCTCCAGAGCGGGACTCATCGACCCTCTCCCAATCGCGTGAAGGCCTCCGTGTCCAAAGTCCGGAGATGCCGGAAAATCATGACCAACAGGGCCAGTCCGACGGCCGCCTCGGAGGCGGCCAGGACGATGACCATCGAGGCGATGACCTGCCCGTCGACCGAGCCGTGATAACGGGAAAAGGCCGCCAGTGTCAGGTTCACGCCGTTCAGCATGAGCTCGATACACATAAAGAGGACGATCAGATTCCGTCGTACGAGGAACCCGACGGCTCCGATGCCGAACAGCAGGGCACCGACCGTGACGTAAGCCAGAAGCCACCCAAGACTCACGGAACCCGTCTCCCTCGGGTCAGGTACACGGCCGCCACCAGGGCGATCAGGAAAAACAGGGACGTCAGCTCCAGGGGCAGGGCGAATCGCTCAAAGAGGGCCTCCGCAAAGGCGCGCACGTCGCCGGCCACGACAGGGGTCGCCGCCGGCGACGTACCCCGCAGGGCACGTCCGATTTCCATGACGATCAGGCCCAAGGCTATGACCGTCGGGACCGCCCCGGCGAGGAGATAACGCCGGCGAAGGCGCCGCTCTGCCTCCGTGTAAACGCCCAGAAAGCCCACGACGAAGAGGAAGATGACGGCGATGGCCCCGACATAGATCAGGACCTGGAGGGCCGCCAGGAACGTCGCGCCCAATAGGGCCAGGAGACCGGCTACGGCCAGGACCGAAAGAGCCAGCGCCAGACCCGAGTAGAAGGCCCGTCGCTCCAGGACGACTCCCAAGGCACCCCCGACGGCGGCCAGACTGCATAAGACGAAGGCGATCAGATGAAACGCCGGGAACGTCATAGGAAAGGTCAGCACGTCGCAATTTGCACGACAGGTCCTTCGGGATGAGGGACCCGGGTCCCGTCCCAAACCCGACGGGAAACTGGGACTCATCCTACTGGACTCCAGCAGCGTCTGTCAAATCGAACTGGACTCGACGTCCCGCCGATGCTAAGCTGGACGAAGCAGGGGTGGGGGGGAGTCCAGGGACGATGTCCCGCTTTGGCGAGCGGTAGAGATGAATGTCCTGATCGTCTTGGCTCTTGCCTTTGTCCTCTTGGCCCTGATCGGTTGGGTCCTCCGACCCCTCTGGGAGAACCCCGAGACGTCACGACCTCCCTCGGTCCCGCCGTCCAGTCCCGACGGCCTGGACGACCCCTTTAAGATTCAGCAGTTGATCGACCTCGAGTACGATTACCAGACGGGAAAGGTGTCGCACGAGGAGTACGTCCGACAGAAACGTGAGATCATCGGCACATGACGGGCCTCATCCGCTTGATTCAGGTCGAGCTGGCTTATGGCTTCCAGCGGGTCCTGACGAATGTGAACCTGGAAGTCCGGGCAGGTCGGATGTACCGCCTGGAGGGACCCAATGGGGCGGGCAAGACGACCCTCCTGCGGTGCATTGCTGGCCTGAAGCGCCCGAGCCGGGGAACGGTCCTGCGTCAGCCGTCGGGCCTTCCGGTCGGATGGCTGGGCCATGACGCCCCTCTGTATCCCGAGTGGTCGGCCCGACAGTATGCCCAGTGGCTCCGCTTTACGTTCTTCCCCCACGTCTCGGGGGACTTGCGGCCGGAAGACCCACTCCTGCGAGCCTTTTGGGACGAGCCCCTGCGGCACTTCTCCCGGGGGATGCAACAGCGATTCCTCCTCTTCTGCCTGGACATCTGGTGCCCTCCCATCGTATGCTTAGACGAACCGTGGACGGGTTTGGACGCCCAGGCTCAGGCCGACCTCAACGACCTGCTCCGCAGGTGGCGCCGCCGAGGCCAAGGCGTCCTCTTCTCGAGCCATCGCGCGATGGACGTGGATCTGCCCGTCGACGAGGTGTGGTCCCTTGGGGACCGCCGGGTTCACGTAAAAGGGACATGACCTTCCGGTAGAGGCCTTCCAGGGGACTCAAGGGGGGCAGTACCCATGCAAGTCAGCGGACATCCCTATGGCGTCTGGTATGCCCTCTACCAACCATGGGCCAACTTCATCGAGGGGATCTGGCCTCTCCTGGAAGAAGCCTTTCAGGGGTCGGTCCCCTTCACCGACGAGCTTCTGGACGAGAAGTGGAATGCCTTCCTGAAAGCGTGGGACGAGGATTTCCAGGCCGTCTTGCAGACTTGGCTGACCTATCCCCTCCTGCGGGCGCAGGGCACCTGGGTCCGGAACCTCTTCGCCTGGCGGTCCCGCCTGTTAGAATTTCGCTGGCTGATCGGGGCTTTCGCTGACCCCGACATGCACGTCGTCGAGGTCTGGCCGGATGTAAAGGCTTGGTTCCTGGTCTTCCGACCCTGGGGTGAACAGGTTCAGGCCTATACCGAGGTCTTGCAGAACCTTCCCTATGCGCCCAGCGATACGGCTCTGTGGCACCGCTATATCCAGTTCGGGTCCGTCCTCCGGGAGTGGGAACAGCGGGCCCTGACGCCCCTGATCCGTCTCCAGCGGCGGGTCCGGGCCTTCGGTCGAGAATGGCCGGAGGCCGTTCGCCAGCGGTGGCTGGAGTGGACCGATCAGGCTTACTCGTGGACGGTCCGATGGTTCGAGGGATGGGCCCGGTGGCTCACCCTTCCCTTGGAGGTATGAAGAACGAACCGACGAAACCCCGCTGTCGGTCTTCATTTCGGTACTGGGTCCCGGGCCCGGTGTTCGCCCCTCGGCCTCGGATACCGAGGCCGGGGACTGGAAAGCTATCTCCCATCCCGGAGGCGGACCCTGCCGTGGTGGTGGATGTGGCTCGGTGCGGCCTGGGTTAACTGGGCGTGGTTTATGGCGGAGATCCTACGCCACCGGCACGTCGTGGCCTGCGAGGCGGCTTGCCCCGTCTTGGCCCTCCGGCCAGAAGTCCGGTGGTTGGGTCTTCCCTCCGTCGTCTGGGGCGGTCTCTACTACGGGGTCCTGACGGCCGTCAGCTTTCTGGCCGGGTCCCTTCGGCGGCCCCTCCTACAGGTCCTGACGACCGCCGGCCTGGGGGCGTCGGTCTGGCTCCTGTACTTACTACGAGTGCGGCTTCGCACCCACTGCCGGGGTTGCTACATCGCTCACGGCCTGAACCTCGCCCTGTGGTTGACGGCCCTGAAGGGATGAAGGGACGGAGGGAGGAAGTATCCATGGTAGCGCTCAAGTCCTTACCGATAATTAACTGTGCTATAGAATTCGCGCCATACTGCCGTGTTGTGTCCAGATTGGCAGACTGCACTTCCGGCCAGAGGACGCTTTGGAATGAACATACCTATTGTGGACATGCATGTCCATATTCAGCCTTGGGACATGCTCAAGCCCGAGGCGCGGGCCGTCATGACGGCTCACCGCCGCCCGGAAGAGCTGGCCCTCCTGCAAGATTTTCTCCGAAATCCCCAGGCCCTGCTCCGGTGGATGGACGCTCAGGGCATTCAGGCCATGGCCCTCATCAATTACTCGAGTCCGGACGTCATGGGCTTCACCGATGATGTGAACGACTTCGTGACCAAGTTCTGCGCCGTCGCGCCGGACCGTTTGATCGCCGTCGGCAGTCTGCACCCCCGTCTCACCCCGAACCCGGCCGACTTCATACGGACCTGGATCGACCGGGGCCTGCGGGCCTTCAAGCTCCACCCGCCCCACCAGCTCGTGTATCCGAATGACTATCTACACGGAAATCGGCACCTCGAAGCCCTGTACGCCATTTGCCAGGAAGCCGGTGTGCCGGTGATCGTTCATACGGGGACGTCTATTTTCCCAGGTGCCCGGAATCGATTCGGGGACCCCATCCACCTGGACGACGTGGCCGTCGATTTCCCGAACCTGCGCATCGTCATGGCTCATGGGGGGCGTCCCCTCTGGATGAACACGGCCTTTTTCTTGCTCCGTCGGCACCCCAACATGTTTCTGGACATCGCTGGGATTCCGCCCCGGTCCCTCCTGGAGTACTTCCCTCGATTGGCCGAGGTCGCCGACCGGGTCGTGTTCGGCTCGGACTGGCCGGGCCCCGGAGTCCCCGGCATTCGGGCCAATGCCGATACATTCTGGGCACTCCCCCTACCCGAGTCCGTTCGCCGCCAGGTTCTATACGAAAACTACCGGCGATTGTGGCCGTGAGGCTTGGGACCATGGTGCGACTCGACCAGTTTGTCGTCGTCGTCGATAACCCCCTCTACCCCATCAACCTGGGGTATATCGCCCGGGTCATGGCCAATCTGGGGTTTGGGCACCTGCGTCTGACGCGCCCCCGGGCGGCCATCGACGAGTGGGCCGTCTCGATGGCCATGGAGGGCCGTGCCATCCTCGAGTCGGCCATCGCCTACGACCGGTTCGAGGACGCCCTTCAGGACTGTGCGCTGGCGATCGCCACGACCCGTCGCGTGGGCCGTCGGAAGATTACCTTCATGGTTCCTCAGGCGGCCGCTCAAGCTCTGGCCGGCCTCGAGACCGACGGCCGCGTGGCCGTCGTGTTCGGCTCGGAGGACAACGGTCTGACCAACGAGCAGGTCCAGCGGTGTGACTGGGTCGTGTACATCCCCGGCGAGCCGGGTCGGGATTCCTTCAACCTCTCCCATGCCGTAGCGATCGTGCTGTACGAGATCCGGTATGCCCTGGAGGGCCTCCCGAGGGCGGACCGAGTCCGGGCTCAAGCCATCGAGGGCTTCCTGCGACATGCCCGGATAGTCTTGGAGGGTACGGGCTTCCTGGCGGCCGACGATCCCCTGCGGGCCATCGCCAAGCTTCGGGCCCTGTTATATCGAGCCCGACCGAACGTGCGGGAGCTCGGAGTCCTGCACGCCATTTTCGATCACATGGCCGTCCTGGGGGGCCTCAAGCCTCGGATGCCATCCCCGCAGACACCGGACAGGCCCTCCGAAGACTCCCGGCCATCTCCGAGAATGCGAGACACGGGATAGAACCGGAGGGACGGGTACCAGGTCTCAGGTCCGGGGTACCTGGCACCGGATCGACGCCGAAGGCCGGATACCGAGCACCGAGGACCGAGCCCGGGTACGGGAAAATGCGCCCATCGGATTTGCAGGATGGGACTCGACCCTATCCTGCATCCTATATCCCGCATCCATCCCCACCCCTTCTATCCCGCCTGGGTCGCCTTCAGGCGTTGGCGTCGGACGGACTCGGCGGGTGTCGTGCGGAAATAGAACCGGTGGTACAGATACTGCTGGGCGATGCTAAAGACGTTACTGAACAGCCAGTACAGGACGAGGCCGCTCTGGGCATTCATAAACATGAAGACGAACAGGCCCGACATGAGGTAGCCCAGGCGCTGTTGGGTGGGGTCCATCGTCGTAGGCGTTAGCTTTTGCTGGAGGATCATCGTGATGCCCATCAAGATCGGCGTGATGAGGTAGGGGTCGGGTCGGGAGAGGTCCCGGATCCAAAGGACGAAGGGGGCCTGACGGAGTTCGATGGACACCGACAGAAGGTTATAAAAGGCAAATAGGATGGGAAGTTGCAGGAGGAGGGGCAGGCAACCCGACATGGGGTTGACGCCGTGTTCCCGGTAGATGCGCATGAGCTCCTCGTTCATCTTCTGACGGCGGGGGTCCCGTAGGGGGATGCCCTTGTACTTCTCCTGGAGAGCCTTGATTTTCGGCTGAACGGCCTTCATCTTTTCACTGTTGATAAACATCCGATGGGACAGGGGCCACAGTAAAAGCCGCACCAGCAGGGTCGCCAGGATGATGGCCACGCCGTAATTCGGGATGAGGCGGTAGCAGAACTTCAGCAGGGCCAGAAGGCCCTTGGCGATGAAGCCGAACATACCGTACTGGATGGCCTCGCCCAACGTCGGATCCACGGCCGTCAGGATGCCCAGGTCCTTGGGACCTACATAGAGGGTCCAACGGGCCGGTTCGCCCGGCCGGAGGGGTACGCCGAGGACCATCAAGACGTCCAGGTTGGCTTCCAACTCGGCGGGCGGCGGGTCCGGCCACTTCTGGCCGGGGGGTGCGCCCAAGACGTGGGTCGAGAACAGAGCGCCCGGCAGGGTCGTGGCGTCGGGGGCCAGGAAGGCGACCAGGAAGTAATTGGAGTGGAGGCCGACCCACCGAGCGTGGAGGCCCTCCCGGATATCGTGGAGGTCTTTCTTTCGGCCGACCCCCCGGGCCTTATCGTCTCGGTAAAGGCCGGACACGGCATGAAAGGACCAACCGGCGGCTTTCCGCTCCTGGGGGGTCGAATGTTCCAGACCGGGCGCCCACACGAGATAGACCCGAGTCCCCGAGGCCGAACGTGAGCGATACAGGACCTGCAAGTCCACGTGATAGGCATCCGGACGGAAGACCATTCGCTTGCGGACCCAATCGACGGCGTCGGCGTATTCCAGGGTCAACTGGACGGTCCCGTCGGGCCGGGTCTGCAGGTCGGTCCGGTAGAGGGCTTGATCGAGGCGGTCGATGGGCCTTCCCTCGGCATCCAAGATCCGCAGGGGCCGCCAGGCCGAAGCGTACTGGGGGATGAGCTCTAGGGGTTGCCCATGCAAGTCTTTGTATCGCAGGAGTTTCCAGGACGTCGGATATCCCCCCCGGTTGGTCCCTGTGACGTCGAAGACCTGGGTCCGGACATGGAACGTCTGAACCCGGTCGGCGGCGATGGGGCTCGGCGGCCAGGTCTCTTCCCCTTCGGGCGGGGGTGTCGGGGGCGGAGAGCCGGCGGCCGACTTTACGGGCTGGGACGGTCCAGGGGCCGACACCGGAGGCGGCGGGAACCACTTCTGCATGATGTAGGAATACAGGACCAAAAAGCCGACCGTTAGGACGACCAGGACGATACCCCGTTTCAGGGGGCTCCAGTTTTCGATACCCATGCGTGCCTCACACGGACGAAGGGTGGGATGGGGACGTGCCTGCAGGTCCAGAAGACCCCGTCTCGACCGCCGTGGCCCCAGTTGCGGCCACGGCGTTCTGAACTGAGGGCGGCGGGGGGACCGGGTCGTATCCACCGGGGTGCCAGGGGTGGCAACGGGCGATTCGCTTCAGGCCCATCCAGAGGCCTCGGACGGGACCGTACCACTGGATAGCCTGATAGGTATATTCGGAACAACTGGGCCAGAAGCGGCAGACCGGAGGAAGCCAGGGTCGTATCAGCCACTGATAGAGGCGAATCCCTGCCAACAAGACCGTGCGAATCATGCCGGGCCGCTCCCCGACCGAAGCCGTTCCCACCGCCGGATGATCCTCTGGACAGCGGCCAGGAAAACAGTTTGAAAGGACGAAAAGGAAAGGGCCTTCATCTCAGGCCGGGCGACCAAGACGATGTCCACCGCCGGCCACCCGTGACGGTGGCGCCGGAAGACCTCTCGGGCCCACCGTTTCCAGCGGTTGCGGACGACGGCCCGGGGGGCCGCCCGACGGCCGATCTGGAGGCCCAGTCGGGGCACCCCCTGGTCGTTCGGCCGCCACCGTAAGATAAAGTAGGGCGTTGCCTCCGTCCGTCCCTCCTGAAAGACCCGCTGGTAGTCTCGGCGTCTGCGCAGACGGAGGTCGGGCGGCCAAGTCTCCCGACGGCTCACGGCGTCAGGCGCCATCGCCCCTTCTGCCGGCGCCGTCGGAGGACCCGACGGCCCCCGGGAGTCCGCATCCGGGCACGAAAACCGTGTGTCTTCTTGCGGTGACGAATGTTCGGCTGAAAAGTCCGCTTCATGCCGACCGACCGGAAGGGGAATTTCGGTTGCCGGTGCTCGGGATCCGGCCCTCGACGTTAATCTGGTACCGGGTGCCTGACACCTGAGTCGGTCCAACGCCGAGGACCGAACACCGATGGAACACGCGCACACCGGGTCTGCATCTCATATCCACTTCTTTGGGATCCCGGACCATCCCCCTTGCCGTACTGCCTCGTTGCCTTCCTGCCTTACTGCCTTAGTATAATAGAGGCCGTCCGGTCCGTCGGCAACCGTTCGCCGACCGGCAGAACCCGTGGAGACCTCCATGTGGCCGTATGAGACGCCCATCGTTTGGCAGGCCGAAGACCACACCGTCTGGATGATCGACCAACGGTATTTGCCTCACCGGGAGGAGGTCTACGTCGCTCGGACTTATGCGGACGTCGCCCGGGCGATTCGGGAAATGGTCATCCGAGGCGCACCCGCCATCGGTATAGCGGCGGCGATGGGCGTAGCCTTGGCCTTTCGGGTTATGCCGGGTGTTCCGCAGGACCCCGAGACCCGGCGGGCTTACTTCCGACAGGTCGCCGAGACCCTCCGGCGTACCCGGCCGACGGCCGTCAATCTGGCCTGGGCCCTTCGACGGATGGAGAGGGTCCTGGAGGCCCATCTCGAAGCGTCACCCGACGAACTGTTCCGGCGGCTCCGAGCCGAGGCCCTGGAGATCCAGGCCGAGGACGTGGCTCTGAACCGCCGGATCGGTGAGTACGGCGCGGACTTGTTCCATGGGCCGGTTCGGCTCCTGACCATCTGCAACACCGGTTTTCTCGCTACGGGCGGTTACGGGACGGCCGCCGGTGTCATCCGCACCCTCTGGAAGCGGGGTCTTCTGGAACGGGTCTATGTCTGTGAGACCCGCCCCTACCTCCAGGGAGCCCGACTGACGATGTGGGAATTTCTTCGGGAGGGTATTCCGGCGGCCCTGATCACCGACGGCATGGCCGGCTTTTTGCTCCAGCGGGGGATGGCCTCGGCCGTCCTCACCGGGGCCGACCGTATCGCTCGGAATGGGGACACGGCCAATAAGGTCGGGACTTACACGCTGGCCGTCCTGGCCCACTACCACGGGCTCCCCTTCTATGTGGCGGCCCCCTACTCAACGATCGACATGGCCACGCCCGACGGGACCCACATCCCCATCGAGGAACGGGATCCTTGGGAGGTGACGCACGTCATGGACGTGCCTATCGCCCCGGCAAACACGCCCGTATGGAATCCGGCCTTTGACGTAACGCCCCATGAGCTCATCACGGCTATCATTACCGACCGGGGCGTCATCGGCCGTCCGATTCCGGAGGAGCTGGCCCGCCGGTTTTCGACCCCGCCGGACGTGTCGACGGCCGTCCGCCTTGAGTAGAATTTCGGGTGCCGCTATATTATCACCCTTCGGCCTCAGACACGGGCCTTCGGCCTACGAGACGGCAGGCATAGAGGCCCTGGGGCCGAAAGTCGGGAATTCTGGCCCGTATCGAGGGAAGCCCGATGCTAACGGGCTTCAATACCGACGTCAAACACAACGGTAAGGTGTACCACGTCCAGACGGAAGACAAGGGAGCCTCCAACCCCGTCATCGAGACCCTCATTTACCTGGGCGGGGAAATCATCGAGGCCCGGCGGACCAGCTACAAGGACCTCTTGGAGAAGCGAGGCTTCCAGCCCCTGCTGATTTACCGCCTCATGGAGCAACAGCACAAGATGGCCATCGCCGACATCCGGGAGGGTCGCTTCGAGACGGGTCCCCTGCCGGCTCAACCCCCGACGGCACCGACCAAGTCCCTCGACGAGGTCATCCTGGAATACCTCCGGGCCCAGGCCCAACAGCGGGAGGCCCTCCAGCTCCAGTACGACCGGGAGCGTACCTTCCAGGAAGGCGCATCGGTCGAGCTCCCCCTATCGGTCACGACGGAAACAAGCGGTCAGCCCGTCGTGGGTGCCCACGTCGTCGTCCGGGTGATCAGCACGGTCCGACCCGTCATGACGCTGTGGGAGGGTTACACAGACGAGCGGGGTCAGGTCACGGCCCGCTTTCGAGTTCCGGAGTTTCCAGACGGCCTGGGAGCCCTCCTCCTTCAGGCCTTCTATCAGGACCGGGCCGTCGAGGAAAAGCACCTCCTCATGAAGCCCCCCGTCTCGGGTCCGTCGAAGAGGAAGTCTGCCGGAGTTGGGTAAGGCTCTCCCGGGCGAGTCGTCGGATCAGGAAATGGTCGTCCCGGGCCAGGACCTCCAGGACGAGGCGGGCGTCCTCCGCAAAGGGGAAATGCCGCATCGCCCCGACCAAGGCTCGGCGGACTTCGATGTTGGGGTCCTTGGCCAGGCGGGTGGCATGTTCCAGGAGGATGGGGTCCTGAAAGGAGCCGAGGAGCTCGATGGCGGCGGCCCGAACGTACCACAGGGGGTGGGTCAGAAGGGGGTGGAGGCACGAGCTGGGGAAATGGGGGTAACGCCGTAGAGCCTGAATAATGATCTCCCGCCGGTTCCAGCGGGGGTCTTCCAGGAAGTGAATCAGGGCCTGGGCCGCTTCCTCGCCGCCTTCTTGTAAGATCCGCTCGATCAGAAGGCGGCTGTCGGCGCCTTCTACGATAGGCAGACGTTCCAGGGCTTCCCGCCAAGAGGCTGTCGGTGCCGGTCGAGCCGGAGCCGACGGCGGTGGGACGGGAGCCGCCGAGGGCGGCGGAAATCGCCGCCGGAGGTCCCGCACGTAATGACGGGCCTTGATCCGGACGCTAAACATGGCGTCTTCTTGCAGGGCCTGCAGATAAGGCAGGCCCGCCTCGCCCAGGACGAAGAGCCAGTCCATCGCCAGCAGGCGCAGGCCCAGGTCTTCGTCATTCAAGAAGGGCGTCACGATGGGCAGGAGTGCCGGCTCCGGCCACCGCTGAAGGAGCCGCAGGGCCAGCCGACGGACCATCTTGGAGTTGTCTCCCAAGGCCCGTACGACCGTCTCTCGGTCGTAGGTACCCCGGCTTTCTAAGACGGAGAGGGCTGTATACCGGACGACCGCCGCCGGGTCCTGGAGGGCCTCCATCAGCAGGGATTCGACCTCGGGGCCGCCCTCCGTCGCGAGCCGGCGAAGGACGTTCGCCCGGACCGTCGCACTGGACGCACGCCGAAACTCCGCGATGCGGCTCTGCAGGTCCATCCTAAACAGTCGAAAGGATGTGACCGAGTTTTTCTTTCTTGACCCGCAGGTAGTCCCGATTCCGGGGGTTGGGCGGGACCTCCAGGGGCACCCGCTCGACGATTTCCAGGCCGTAGCCGTCCAAGGCAATGTACTTGGTCGGGTTGTTCGTCATCAGACGCATCTTCCGGACGCCCAGCTCCCGCAGGATTTGAGCACCGATGCCATAGTCCCGGTGGTCAGGCTTGAAGCCGAGGGACCGGTTGGCCTCGACAGTGTCGAGGCCTTGCCGATCCTGGAGCTCATACGCCCGAAGTTTGTTCAGGAGTCCGATGCCGCGACCCTCGTGATTCATGATATACAGGAGGACGCCCCGTCCAGCCTCAGCGATCAGGGTGAGAGCCTTCTCCAACTGCTGGCCACAGTCACACCGCAGGGAATGGAACACGTCCCCCGTCAGGCACTCCGAGTGGACCCGCACGAGCACCGGCTCGTCGGCCCGGATGTCCCCCATCGTTAGGGCCACATGATGGGTGTGGTCGATGATGTTCTCAAAGGCGTGGAGCTGAAAGGTCCCAAACTCGGTCGGCAGGTCGACCCGGATCACCTCCCGGACAAGCCGTTCCCGTTGCATCCGATAACGGATGAGGTCGGCGACCGTGATCATGAGGAGGCCGTGCTCACGGGCAAACTTCTCCAGGTCCGGCACCCGGGCCATCGTGCCGTCGTCGTTCATGATCTCGCAGATGACGCCGGCCGGATACAGACCCGCCAGCCGACACAGGTCGACGGCCGCCTCCGTTTGGCCAGCCCGCTGGAGGACGCCGCCTTCCTTGGCCCGCAGGGGAAAGACGTGACCCGGCCGGGCCAGGTCCTCGGGCTTCGTGCGGGGGTCGATGGCCGTCAGGATGGTCGTGGCCCGGTCGTAAGCCGAGATGCCCGTCGTGACCTTGTTCTTCGCCTCGATGGACACGCAGAAGGCCGTCCCATACGGCGACGTGTTGTCACTCACCATCAGGGGGATCTGGAGCTCGTCCAGCCGCTTGGGGTCCATCGCCAGGCAGATGAGGCCCCGACCATATCGGGCCATGAAGTTGATGGCCTCGGGGGTGACCCTCTCGGCGGCGATCATGAGGTCCCCCTCGTTTTCCCGATCGGCGTCGTCGACGATGATGATCATCTGTCCCCGACGGACAGCTTCGATGGCTTCCTCAATGGTCGCGAAGGGCATCACGGACCCCCAGGCCAACGGTCGAGGTAGGGCTTCACGAAAGCATAGACGTACTTGGCCAGGATATCAAGTTCGACGTTCACGGCGTCCCCGACCTGCAGGTCGCCGAGGTTGGTATGTTCCAAAGTGTACGGAATGAGACTGACCGAAAAGGCCGTCGGCGTGACGTCGACGACCGTCAGGCTCACCCCGTTGACGGCGATGCTCCCCTTGGAAACGACGTAAGGCCGCCAGGCCTCCGGGAGGGCGTAAGTGTGCAGACGGCTCCCGGGCCGGTCGACGACGTCCGTCAGGACCGTCGTGCCGTCGACATGGCCCTGGACCCAATGGCCGCCCAGGACCTGGCCGACTCGAAGGGCCGGTTCCAGGTTCACCCGCCGACCTACAGTCCACGTCGCCAGGGTCGTCCGCCGGAGGGTCTCTTCGACGGCCTCGACGACGAACCGGTCCTCGGTCCGGGCCACGACCGTCAGACATACGCCGTCCAAGGCGATAGAGTCGCCGACCTGGAGGGGCTCCGTCCACGTCGGGGGGACCTGCACCTCCAGACGGAGGTTCCCGCCCCGGACTTCCCGGGCCGTGACCCGTCCACATGCGACGATGATGCCCGTAAACATCGGTCCACTCCGATTTCCCAACATCCGGCTTCTGATTCCGAAGAGGGTCGGGTACCGGCTATCGGGTTCCGGGTACCCGGGGCCCTTTCTATCCTGTCATCCTGACTCCATACCCGGCCTCCGGCATCGGAATCATCACCGTACTCCCCTATTGCCCTACCCCACCCAGCCCTATGCCCGTTGCCGTACGATCCGGACCTTCTGCAGACGGGGTCCTTGGCGGTCGAGGATCTCAAAGCGATAGGGCGGATACTCGACGACCTCTCCCTGCTCAGGGATTCGCTCCTGGCGGGCGATGAGAAACCCCGCCAGCGTCGCATACTCGTGGCTTTCCGGTAAGGGCTCCGGCAGGACCTCGTTGAGTTCCTTGACGGATACGGAACCGACGGCCTCCCAGACGTCGTCCCCCCGCCGCTGGACGGGCGGCTCCCACCGGGCCCGACGGGCGTCGAACTCGTCCTCGATCTCGCCTACGATCTCTTCGATGATGTCCTCCAACGTGACGATGCCCTCGAATCGGCCGTATTCGTCAAACACGACGGCGATGTGAACCCGCCGCTTCTGCATCTCCCGAAGGACGGAGTCGATCCGGGCCCCGGACGTCACGACCAGGGGGGGGCGCAGAATGGCCATTACGTCCTCGGGCCGCTGGAGGCGTCCCCGGAAGAAAGCGCCCCAGAAGTCCTTGGCGTACAGGACGCCCACGATGTTGTCGAGCCGGTCCTGATACACGGGAAAGCGGGAAAAAGCGCTGGTGTGAAGCGTCGCCGCAATCTGCTCAATGGGCATGCCCACCGCCAGGAGCTGAACCCGATGGCGGGGAATCATGATCTCATCGAGCGGATGCCGGGGCAGGTCCAGGATCCGCCATATCAGACGAAAGGGACCCGACAGGCGCCGATGCGAACGGGAAAGGGTCAGGAGTAAACTCCGGACCTCCTCCTCAGACAGGCCGTCGGACCGCTCCGGACCCGGCCGCCGGTGACCCAGCCAGCTCAAGCCCAGGCGGGCCAGCGACCCCGTCAGCCGGACGGCCGGATACAGCGCCAGCATCCAGAGATACAGGAGGGGCCCGAACCACAGGGCCATCCGGTCCGGATAGTAGGCCCCCAACGTCTTAGGAATGACTTCACCCAAAAGAAGCGTCGTCAGGGCGATGAGGCTCGTCGCATATAGGACGACCTCGCCCCGCTCGCCGAAGTGCCGGACCATCCAGTAGGTCATCAGGGCCGCAAAGGCGGCGTCCACGACCTTATCGCTGATCTGGACGACGCTGAGCAGGTGCTCCGGTTTCTCGAGGAGTTCCAGGACCAGCCGGGCCTGCCAGCGGCCCTGCTCGGCCATGTGACGCATCCGATGACGGTTGCACGCCAGTAGGGCCGTCTCGGTGACCGAGAAAAAGAAGGACAGCCCGATGAGGGCCGCCATGGTCAGGACCGTCAGGAGCGTGCCGACCGGGACGGTCATGGAGTCGACTCCCCGTGCCAGGTCCGACCGAAGAGGTGGTGAACCTTCGTCAGGGGGATCCGGAGAGCCATCCGACGCCCGTGCGGACATACCTGGGGCACTTTCAGGGCACGCCACATCTCCCACAAAGCCGTTTGCCGGTCCGGCGATAGTTCCATCCCCATCTTGACGGCCGCCTTGCAGGCCATCGTCTTCAGCAAGTCGTCCCAGCCGACGGCTGGATCCCGCGGGGCTGACTCCAGAATCGACCGAAGCTGAAGGACGACCTCCGGAACGCTGTCGGCCAGTACACCCAAGGGAACGGCATGGACCGTCACGGCTCCCGGACCAAAGGGCTCCAACTGCCAGCCGAGCCGGCGAAGTCGATCGGAACAGCCCGCCAGAAAGGCCGCATCGGCCACGCCGACTTCGACGGGAATGGGCATCAGGAGGGCTTGCGTCGGCACGGCCTGGGGCGAGGCCACCCATTGCTCGTACAGGTAGCGCTCGTGGACGAGGTGCTGGTCCAACAGGAGGATGGCCTCGGGCTCCAGGACGACCAGATAACACCGGGCCCATTGACCGATCCGCGCTTGCGTCACCGGGACGACAGGGGATGAGACTTCCGTCCCGACGACCCCGGACGGTGCCGACGGCGAACGGATGGGAACGACCGGAGTCGGACTCGACGGCCGAGGAGATCCAAACGAGGGGGATCGGGGCTCCGCCCTCACGGGAAGCCGTTCCGGGGGAGCCCACTGAGGGACCGGCCGATGGGCCTGGAACGCCTGGTCCAGGGCCGTCCAGATGAGCTCCTGGACCCGCTCGGGGTCCCGAAAGCGGACCTCCATCTTCGTCGGATGCACGTTGACGTCCATCGCCTCGGGCGGCCACGTGAGGTAGGCCACCAAGAGGGGGTACGGCCGACGGGCCCCGTACCTCTGCCAACCCTCCCGGAACGTCTGGAGGAGGAAGCGATCCCGAACGACCCGACCGTTCACGAATACGTGCATGCCGTCGGACCGAAATCCGCCGGCATCCGGCGGACTCACCCAGCCGACGACCGACCCATCGGGCGTTTCCAAGGCCAAGGGGATCAACGACCGGGCCGCCTCAGCGCCGTATACCTGCCGAACTCGTTCGATGGCCTCGGCCACGGCCGGATACAGAAAGACTTCCCGGCCGTCGTGCCACAGGTGAAACGTCCGGTCTGGATAGGCCAGAGCGTAGTTCTGCACGATTTCCAAGACGTGGGCCAACTCGACGGATGGGGCCGCCAGGAACTTCCGTCGGGCCGGGACGTTCATGAACAACGTCCGGACCTGGACGACCGTCCCGGGGGCCACGGCCGCCGGCGTGACACTCCGCAAGCGACCCCCGACAATCTCGACCCGGGTCCCGACCTCGGCCTCCGGAGGACGGGTCTCCAAGACGACGTGGGCGACGGCGGCGATGCTCGCTAAGGCCTCCCCCCGGAAGCCCAGCGTCCGAATCGCCGTCAGGTCCTCGACGGTCCGGACCTTGCTCGTCGCGTGCCGCTCGAAGGCCAGGACGGCGTCCTCGGCATCCATCCCCCAGCCGTCGTCCCGAACGACGATGAGTTGACGGCCGCCCTTTTCGAGGCGGACCTCGACCCGACGGGCCCCTGCATCGAGCGCATTGTCGATGAGCTCCTTCACGACGGACGCCGGCCGCTGGATGACTTCGCCGGCGGCGATGCGACCCACGACGACGTCGGGCAAGATGACGATGCGACCCATCTACGACTCGTCCGGCTCCGACGGGAGGTCCGGCCCCAACAGTCGCGGCGGTCGGGCCGTCCGCCGGACCGCTGAGGAGCCCCCTGGGCGAGGAGTCAAGGGATCACCCGTCCCGACGGCTGGGGGATTTGGTCGGGCCAGGCCGTCGCCCGTCCCTCGGGTCTGCTGCCAGGTCGGCTGACGGATCTCGACCCGATAGTCTGGACCCCGAATCACGGTGATCAGACACATCTCCGCCAGCCGGGAGTAAACCCGCTGGGAGAGGTGGCTCACCAGAAGGCTCCGGACGTCTTCCCCGGGTCGGTCCACGACGAGGTTACTGGTCACCAGGAGGGGCTTCCGATGATTGTACCGGTAATTGATGATCGAGAACAGGACGTCAAAGACCCACTCGCTGGCCCGATGCGCCCCGAGGTCGTCCAGCAAGACGACTTCCGTGTCCAATAAGGGTTGGATGAGGTCGGCCTCCGAGACCAGAGCCTCCCGATGGTAAGACCGCCGAAGCTGGGTCAAAAGCTCATTGCAGTCACAAAAGAGGACCGGAATGTCCCGCTGGGCCAGGGCCTTCAACGTGGCGACCATCAAGTGCGTCTTGCCGACCCCCGTAGGGCCGACGAAAAAAAGGCCGCTCTCCACTTCGGGATAAGACTGGGCGAACTGGACGGCCAGCTCCAAGGCGTAGGCCTGGGACTCATGAATGGGCTGAAAGGTGTCGAACTCGGCGTCCAAGAACCGAGGCGGGATCCCCGCCTGCTGAAGCCGATACCGGAGTTGACGCTCCTCGCGACATGCACAGGGTCGAACGCCGGCGACACCGCCCCGCTCGACGGGGATCCAACCCGTGTCCCGACACTGCTTGCAGATAGCCATTCGTCGGCCTCCCCGGGTCGGGTTCCAGGGACCCGACACCGGATACAAAGTAACAGAGTGACGCAGGGACGGGGGTGGTGCACTTCCCTAGGACTTACGCAGTTGCCTGCGCATTCCCGTCGTGGCCTCAGACTCCTCAGCAGGAGTCCGAGGCCAGAGGACGGACCCCGGGGATCGCCCACCGACCCCTGCCCCGACGGTAACCCGCCGAGGAGTCCCACCCCCTGCCGCCACCTCGTGACGGCCCATCGGAAGTCCGCACGGACACGCCAGGACCTGCCCCCTTAGCTTCTCCTCCACCCTGCCCCATACCAGACCCCGGGGGTCCACAAATATCCACGGTACCCCATAGAACGCCGCCTTGCAGGCCAAAACCCGACAAAAGTTCAAAAGCCTCCGCCGCCGAGACTTCGCTTGCCGAGCCAACCTCCCCTTCAGGTCCTCCAACACCAGGGCCGCCCCAAGTCAGCCCCAAAACCCCATTCTGCCAAAAAGTGGCCGCCACCTCCCGCCTCACCCTCGGATTCTGCTTCCCCCACTGACCCCGCCTCGCCCGCCCACCCGCACCGCATATCCCGTGTCTACCACCCGAAACTCCTGGGAAGCCTCATCGTAAGCCGTCAGACGTCCCCGGCCGGCATTATAATCCGCCATGGGTCCGGATGACCATCGGGGACCCGCAGAGGGTCACACGCCAAGTGCGTAACTCCTAACATTATAGACCGCTTTCCCCGCATGACACCGCTGGGACCAGGAACACCGACCCCGGGTGGAAGTTTCAGGTACCGAGGCTTGGTACCGGCTACAAAGTAACGGGAGGAACGGAGGGGTGTACGTGGTCTCCTCCTCCCTCCATCATGGGTCCCCGTACTATCTTGCATTCCGGGCCGTGTCCTGTATCCTAATTATTCCGCATTGACCCATTGGAGGAGACCGTGCCGGTCATCACCGTCCCAAAAGCGCTCCGAGAGAGACTCGGCGAGGAAGGGGTCGAGGCCCTGGTGGAACTCATCAATGCGGCTTATGCCCATGCCCGAGACGACACCCTGACTCTGGCCGCCGAGAAGTTCGAACGCCGACTGACGGAGGAGGCGGCCCGCCTGGAAGCCAAGATTTCCCAAGAGGTGGCCCGCCTGGAAGCCCTCATTTCCCAAGAAGTCGCCCGTCTGGAAGCCAAGATTTCCCAAGAAGTCGCCCGTCTGGAAGCGAAAATCGAAACGAAGATATCCGAAGTCAAGGCCGACCTGATTCGCTGGATGTTCCTCTTCTGGGTCGGCCAGTTGGGGGCCATCCTGGGCATCCTCCTGATGTTCTTCCGCCGGTGACGACCGCCGCCTACCCCTTGATGACGCAGATCGGCTTCAGCCGCACGAGTTTCGTGCTGATCCCCGTCTGGTGGACGACCTCGACGACCTCACTGACGTCCTTGTAAGCCTCGGGCATCTCTTCGTCGATGGTCGCCCGGCTCTCGCCGCGGACGACGATGCCGACCTCCCGGAGTTCCCGTTCGATGTTCCGATGGGCCGCCAGACGCTTCGCCTGGGCCCGGCTCATGACCCGACCCGCCCCGTGACAGGAACTCCCGAAGGTCAGTTCCATCGCCTTCGGCTTACCCAGCAGGATGTAGGAGTACCGGCCCATGTCCCCGGGGATCAGGACGGGCTGGCCGATGTCCCGGTAGTCGGACGGGATCTCGGGTCGGCCCGGCGGGAAGGCCCGGGTCGCCCCTTTCCGATGGACACAGACTTTCACCCGCTGGCCGTCCACGACGTGCTCCTCGACCTTGGCGATGTTGTGACACACGTCATACAGGAGCCGGACGCCCAGTTCCCGGGGTGAAACGCCCAGGGCCTTCTGAAAGGCCCGGGCCATCAGGGCCATGATGATCTGCCGATTGCACCAAGCGAAGTTGGCCGCCCCCCGCATGGCCGCCAAGTAGTCCTGGGCTTCGGGCGACGAGAGGGGCGCACACACGAGTTGCCGGTCCGGCAGACGGATGCCGTACTTCTGGACAGCCCGATACATGACGCTGAGGTAGTCGTCACAGACCTGATGCCCGAAGCCCCGGGAGCCACAGTGAATCTGATAGACGACCTGCCCCCGGAAGAGACCCAGCCGCTGGGCGGCCGCCTCGTCGTAAACCTCGTCGATGAAGTCGACCTCGGCGAAGTGGTTGCCCGAGCCCAGGGTCCCGAGTTGGTCGGCCCCCCGCTCATAGGCCCGGGCCGAAATCTTGTCGGGGTCGGCCCCGGCGAGACAGCCGTTCTCTTCCGTGTGGCGGAGGTCTTCCTCGGTCCCGAAACCCTCCTCGATGGCCCACCGGGCACCCCGGACGACGACCTGTCGGAGTTCCTCCCGACTGAGTTTCCGGATGGCCCCGTGGGCCCCGACGCCCGTCGGGACCGTCTCGAACAGGACGTCGGCCAGGCGCTCGACCTTGCCCTCCAGGTCCTTCTGGGTCAGGTGCGTGACGGCGACCCGGACGCCGCAGTTTATATCATAACCAACACCACCAGGTGATATAATTCCGTCTTCGACCCGAAAGGCCGCCACGCCCCCGATGGGAAAACCGTACCCCTCGTGAATGTCCGGCATCGCCAGGGCATAGCCCACGATCCCCGGAAGCGTCGCTACGTTGCACAACTGCTTCAAGCTGTTGTCTCGCTGGATGAGGTCCCACAACTTCCGCGAGGCCAACACCCGGGCCGGGACCCGCATCTCCCCGACGGGCTCGGCCTCCCAGATGTAGTCGCCGACGGGACGAAAGACCGGCTTGTCTGCCATGACCAACCTCCAGACAAGATCCCTCCTTTATTTTAAGTCCGGGGGCGCGCCGTATCCCGGCCCCACCCGAACGGGGTCCCGTCCCGCGTCCGACGGTACGGCTCTTGGTCCTAAGGGGACATCCGTCCCGAAGCCCTCTCATCGGTCCGTGGAGGCGTCGGCGGGGACCCAGATGGCCTGGACCTCCAAGAGGACGACATGTCCCGCCACCGGGCTCGACGTGACCCGCAGGCGGCACACAGCAAGACGACCCGCTCTGGGTCCCATCGGTAGGCCAGACAGACGGTCCCGTCGGGAAGCAGACGGGCGCCCGCCCAGACGGACCACGGGACGGCGTAGACGGGACTCCAGGACCGACCGTCCATCGATCCGCCCAACCAGAACATCTGCTCCTTGGGAGCCTTACCGAGGCGGAGGGCCTGCAGGTATTTAGGAGGGTATAGGCCAGATAGCCGGCGAAGACCCAAGCATCCGTCCGCCGTCCCCGCATCGGGGTCTTCCCCGCCGGGTCCATCACGAGAAGGCCCATAGAGCCCCGACGGTCACGAGCCCCGTGAGGACCAGGAACGCCGGACGCCGGAATAGGGTCTCGGGCTCATCGCCATACCGGGGGTGCCGGGTCGACTCCCGATAGATCCATAGGGCGTAAACGGCGACGAGGGGCAGGAGGAAAAACAGCCGGGGCCGCTCGAGGTGCAGGGCCGCTCCCGACAGCGTCCCCAGGGTCAGGAGGCCCGACCCCAGGACGCAGAGCCTCAAGCCCGTCCGGGAATAAGACCCCAGCGACCGACGGTACTCGACGGCCAGATCCTCGGGCAGGCTCATCTTCTCGGCCAGCCGCTTCGTGTACATCAGGAAGGCCCCAAAGGCCCACACCGCCGCCAGGACCCAGGGGGAGGGCCAGTCCCGACTCCAGGTCACGACACTGAACCACCCGATGAGGAAGCGGATGGGCTGATTGATGGCTTCCGTCCAGGCGTCCAGGTAGGGAACGTCCTTGGTCCGCCAGGGCGGCACGTTGTAAAGCACGCCGGCGACGGCCAAAAACAGCAGGGGGAGCCATGCGTGGGGGCTGACGACATGGCCGACCAGAAAACCGAGCCCCAGGGTCCCTACACCCAGTCCCATCAGGTTTCTGACGGAGACCCGGCCCTGGACGACTGGGCGTCCCTGCTTGGACGGATGGTGGGCGTCGTACGGGGCGTCGGCGACCTCATTGAGGATGTAGTTGAAGACTGAGACGGCCAGCGTCGCCAGATAGGCCCCGGCCAAAGCGCTCAGGGTCGGGCTTCCCCACGGGAGTCGGTACCAGAGGATCGCCAGGACCCACCCCGGCAGGACGGCCAGGCTCCGGGGCCACCGCCGTAAACGCATGGCCTCCAGGTAGGCACCCCACACCACCGACCGGCCTACCCGGGTCGGTCCCAGCGCACGTACACCTCCATTGAGTCTCGGAGGTTGACCGGAATGACCCATCGCCGAAGCCTCTCGGGGAGCCACGATACGGGCCGGCCCCCCCGGAAACGACTGAGAAGAAAGTCCAGACTGAAAAACCAGCAGTAACGCCGCCATGCCACGACCCGTCCCCCGAGTCGCTCGACCAACGTCCGTAAAGAACGGGGCGAAAAGAAGTGGACATGGGCCGGACGATAGTGCCACCAGCGCCGCCCCAGGAGCCGGGCCGCCACACTCGTCACGTCGGGCGTCACGATGCAGACGACCCCGCCCGGCCGGAGATGCCGAAGCGCCTTGGCCAGGAATCGGTCCGGCTCGGCGACATGCTCGATCACGTCCAGGACCGTGATGACGTCGAAGGCATGGACCGGACCGTCCCACGCCTCCAGACTGACCGGCTCGACCGGGATGCCCCGACGCTGAGCCGCCTCCGCCATCGCCCGACTTGGCTCGATCCCGTAAGCCTCCCAACCGAGGGCCCGGGCCGTCTCGACCAGCACGCCCAGGGCCGCCCCGACGTCCAGCAGACGCCCCGGCCTCACGCCCAGACGGTCCGTCAGGAACCGCAAGACCCGCTCGAAGTTCCGCCGCCGGACAGCCGCCTCCGCTACGTACGTCGGGTCCTCGACGGCCTCGTACAGACGGGCCAGCACCTCGGGGGCCGGTAGCGGCTCCGCCGTGACCATCCCACAGACGGCACACCGGCTCAGGGGCCAACAGCGACCGTAGTGGGCATCCGTGATCCGGAAATCGTCGGGACGGACGTCCTCGACCCGGACCGTGCCGGCCCGGAAGGGGCGTAGCCGACCGACGGTCCCACAGGCCGGACAGGGCCGCGCCCGGTCCGCCCGCCCGCTCCCCCCGACCCTCCGGGCGACTTCCCGACCCCGACTTTCGGAGGCCCCAATTTCCATGCTAAAATGGCTCACTCGGTCCAAATGGAATTGGCTGGAAAGCATAGCCACCTTTTGCAGGGATGTCAAAAATGTGGGATCCATGGGGGAGATATTTTATCGGAGAAAATCGGCCGTCCCAATCTAAGGCCCGATGGACGGACCGCCGGTAAGATCCATCGTGCATAGGGAGGGCTGGGATGGGAGCGTTTGATACCCAATCCCGACGCAAACGGGGACGTCCCCCCAAGTTCGGCCGCCCGGCCAAGGCCGTTACGGTGACGCTTCCCCTGGACGTCATCGACAAACTCCGGGCCATCCATCCCGATTTGGCTCGGGCCATCGTCGAATTGGTCCAGCACCGATGGGCCGAAGACAGCCCCGACCGCGTACGTCTCCGGGAGGTCTCACCGGGTCAGTGCCTGATCGTCGTCCCCTATCTGGAGACCCTGGCTCGCATCGACGGCGTTCGCCTCTTGCCGGTATCAGCCGGTCAGTACCTGATCGTCGTGGCGCGCGGACGGACCCACCACCTGGAGTTGAACCTGCGGGACATGCTGGAAGTCGGGACCGTTCCCCCCCACGAGGAAGCCGCCGTCCGGGACCTGATCCAGTTGCTGGCCCGGTACCGCCGTCAATTGAGCATCACGGAGGAGTCCTTCCTCATCGTCTTGCAGGACCGGCCTGCTTGAACGCCGAGGGAAAGCCTTGGTGCCGGAGGCGGGAGTCGAACCCGCACGGGGCGCGAACCCCACCAGATTTTGAGTCTGGCGCGTCTGCCAGTTCCGCCACTCCGGCAGGGACATATAGGATGCGAAATACGGATGCAAGATGCAAACCCGATGGGCGGCCTTTTCCGGCACCCGGACCCGGTCCTCGGTACTCGGTATCCGGCCCTCGACGTTCATCAGGTACCGGGTATCGAGTCCCAGGTAACCCGGAACCTGGTCCCCATACCCAATTCCTACACCTCAAAAAAGAGTTCGGCGACTGACGGCAAGACCGCCCACGGCCGGACGCCCCGCTCCAGGTCCGCCGGCCGGAACTTACCCGTCTGGACCAGGACGCCCCGAATGCCGACCTGCTGAGCTCCAGCAATATCCGTCTCGATGTCGTCGCCGACCATGAGGACTCGGTCCGCCGGAAGGCCCAAGTCCCGCAAGACAGTCTCGAAAAAGGCCGGGTCGGGCTTACCCAGAATCAGCGCCTTCTGGCCCGTCGCCTCCTCCAAGGCGGCCACAAAGGGTCCTACGTCGAGGCGGAGTCCGTCCGCCGCCTGCCAGTACCGCGTCCGACCCAGGCCGATGAGCCGGGCCCCCCTCTCCAGGATGAGCCGGAAGGCGTGGTTCAGCCGCTCAAACGTCCAGGCCTCGCCCAGGTCTCCGACGACGACGTAGTCGGGGTGTTCTTCGTCGGTCGGGACCCCGGCCAGGTCCTCCCTGGCACCCGGCGGGACCAGGAGACAGGCTCGAGCGCCCCGAGCCCGCAGAAATGCCCCCGCCGCCCAGGGCGGGCTGTAAATCTCGTGGACCTCGGCGGGAAATCCCATACCCTGAAGCCGTTCGGCCAGGGTCGCTCGACTCCGGGACGTCGTGTTCGTGACGAACCGCACGGCCCGGCCCCGGGCCTTTAGGGTGCGGACGACTTCGACGGCACCCGGGACGGGGCCGGACGGCGTGTACAGCGTCCCGTCCAGGTCGAACAGAACGGCATCGACGTCGTCGAGTCGAAGCATCTCCGGCTCGATAGGAGGGTTTGTATCCGGGTCCCAAAGGCGCGTCCATACCCTCGGTTTCTGCCGATTGTAGTCCCCTGGCCGGCGTGGCACAATCTGTAAGGAAGTGACGGAGTGA
>Ga0197143_1000441_pt1 | contig 46506 bp, 39 predicted proteins | sample GBS70_MetaG_FD_148603 | JGI IMG/M metagenome (GOLD analysis project Ga0197143, IMG submission 148603) | Sediment microbial communities from Great Boiling Springs, Gerlach, Nevada, United States - GBS 70_MetaG | ecosystem: Environmental > Aquatic > Thermal springs > Hot (42-90C) > Sediment... | reverse complement strand
TTAGTTGCAGGCTTTGTTGTACCTATACCTATATAACCATCTTTTCTTATATACATTGCCATTAAGCCATCTGAGGGGACGTTGTGGTCTGCAGCATCTGTCGTATTGTTAACATAGAATGCCAAACTACCACCTTTATAATTCCTTCCTGCAATTATCCTGTTCTCTCCTGGATTGCCTAATTGTAACCCACTATAACGCAGTGAGCCGTAGTATTTATCACTGTAGGATGTATCATAATCTACTCTTATCTCTGCATTTTTGCCGCTAACGTGCAGTTTTGCCTTTGGGTTTTTCACACCAATGCCAAGATTACCATTAATGGTAGAATCGTACATAACATTGAAATATCCTCCTATGAGATACGTTGCAGTGGAGGCTTTTGCAGAGTAAAACGTGTACGGAACTGATAAGAACTCTTGCCGTGGGATTAAAACGCTGTCTTGTAATTCTACTTCCAAATAGAGTTTCTTGCTATGCACAAACAGCTCAATAGGTAACGGATTTATTTTTCCTAATTTAACGTTGAACACGCCTTTCTTCACCTCTACAATCTCGTGTGTTTCTTCCCACAGTTTTGTCCCACCCACTGCTGCATCGTATATACTGAAAGTAATTGTAAAATTAGCAGTTATCGGAAGGCCTTCGTTAGTGCTCAGCCTGCCCTGAAAAGTTATCTTTTGCGGAATGCTTTCTTCTTCATTGTAAACTATAGTAGGTAGAATAAATGCTAAAAGCGAGAAACATAAAATTTTATAAATACTTGCTTTTTTGCCCATTCTTCTTTTTCATTCCCTCCTTCCCCGTGGATCTACAACAAAAAACTCAAAAAATTCTTCTTCCAAGTCCTAAACCAAAAAAACTTCTTCAAGCTACCTAAGTTCTTTAAATTCCCTCAAGAGTTAATACTCATTTCTACGCCTTAAGACTATACTGAGAGGTCTACTACAATGTACCGCTTTCTAACTAATTTTTGCACTTCAAAGAGTATTTATTTTTAGTTAACAAGCCCATTTTGCTTACTCAAAATCACAAGTGGTTTTTTATTTATTTTATTTATCTCCACGTTCCCTTGGAAAAATTCTATTAAAAAAGTTAAAAAAGAAAGAACAAATCAACAAGGAAAAACTAAATAATTGATAATTGTCTGAAATAATTTGTAACATTTATAGCAAAGAGGAAAAAACGATATATGAATGGTTTTGAACGTATAATGGCAGTGTTTAGAGGTGAAGTGCCAGATTGTATACCTTTGTGGGAGCTTGGTATATCGCAAGAAGTGATAGATAAGCTGTACAAGGATGAGAATTTATCGTTGGCGGAGTTTGTTGAGAGAATGGACTATGACGGTATAACTGTCCGTGAAGAGATGAAACTGACGTATATTGACAGTCTTACATTTTATGACGAGTGGGGCATAGTGAGACGAATTGGAGAAAAAGGGACACATTATTATGTAGAAGGTCCTATAAAAGATGAGGCAACTTTGGATAAATATTCTCCGCCGGACCCATACGCTAAACATAGGTTCGTTACGCTTAGAAAAGTTGTTGATAAATATAAATACAAAAAAGCTATCGTGTTGCTGTCACACGATGCTTTCGAGTTCTCTTATTACCTCTGCGGTATGGAGAATTTGTTCATGTTTTATGTCACAAATCCTGATTTTGTTCACCGTCTTGCGAGGAAAGTTATTGAGTATAAGAAAGCTGTGATAGAGCGTGCAATAAAGGAAGGTGTAGACATAATACTTAGCGGCGACGATTATGCTTATCACCAGGGCTTAATGATGTCAAGGGCGCATTTTGAAGAATATGTATTACCGTATCTTAAAGAAGTTGTAGAGTTAACTAAACGCTACGACAAGTATTTTATAAAGCACTGTGATGGAAATATATGGTCAATAATAGACGACTTTATTGAGATTGGCGTAGACGGCTTACATCCCTTAGAGCCTATAGCAGGGATGGATATTGGTAAGGTGAAGGAGAAGTATGGTGATAAACTTGTACTTATTGGCAATGTTGATTGCAGCAGTTTACTTACCTGGGGTAGCGAAGAAGAAGTGTGTGAAGCCACAAAAGAAACTATTGCGAAAGCTGCACCTAACGGAAGATATATACTGTCCTCCAGTAATAGTATACATTCTTCAGTGAAAGCGGAGAATTTAGTTGCTTTGATCCGGACAGCTCGAAAGTATGGTAAATACCCATTGGATGAGAAGTTCGTTGAAGAATACAAAAATAGAAATTACATTCTGAAGTATTTACAACATTAACATTTGAAGAATTTTGGGGGGATAAAAAAATGAAAGCATTTTTGTGGGTGATTGCAACAAGTTTGTTCATTACTACTGCATCTTCTTCAGTGGGTGATAATTTGAGAAGAGATGATGTGTATTATGTACCATATGTAGGCAAAGTGCGAAGAATATATTCAGGGGATAAGCCTACAAAGTACCATGTGCCAGTAATTGACGATCCTATAGTATATGAGAAAGTGCGTGAGGCACAGGAAGTTTATAAAGGTAAAGTGAGGGAATATGTTGAGCTACTGCAAAAGGAAGAAGATCCTGATATGCGCCGTGAGTGGTTAGAGATACTTTCTAAATTTACTTCTGAGGAAGCTGAAGTTGCATTGGAAGCTATTATTTCGCAACTTAACAAAGAGAAAGTTCCTACGGTGCGCGCTGCAGCTCTATACGCAATCTCAAGCTTGTTGTCTAACGGGACGTTGACGGATGAGAAAATTTTATATGGCTTAGAAATAATAAAAAATTCTCTTATTAACGATCCCGATGATGAAGTACGTATAGGTGCTGCAAATGTTTTGTTGTATTATGGTGAAGATAAAAAGACTATATTATCTGTGATATCGGAACATTTACAGAAGAAGCAATATTATAGGTGCGAGACGTGTTTTTGGCGTGAATGTATACCATACATGTTGTTACGTATTGGTGGAGAAGAGGCGAAGAGGAGGTTGCAGCAGATTAGCGACAATGAAGCAGAGAATGTATGGGTACGTATTAATAGTATTGACGCGTTAGTGCAGAGTGGCGACAAGAACGTCAAGGTGGATTTCTTGACAAACGTTGCTGCAACAAATGAGAATAAATTTTTACGTATACGTGCGTTAACAGTACTATTTATTCAGAGTAAAGATAATCCGCAGATAAAAGAGAAGATTTTTAGTCTCTATGGTGCCGAGAAAGATAATCTTGTAAGAAAGCACTTAGAAAGCCTTATACAGCAATATCAGAAGGCAAAATAAGAAAATATGTATGTGGTGTATAGAATAGTTTTGGTAGCGATAATTCTTTCTTTGGTGAAGAGATCCATTTATTGTGAATATAATCGCCAGGAGGCATTAGAGTATGCAGCTATTTATTGTTCTAAATGCAATCATTCCTGCTGTGGCTACGATAAATGTTGTCCGTGGTCGTGGTGGGGTGGGCCGGAATGCTGCGGCTATGCAGCACATAACGGCAATTGCGCAAATTTCGTCTCGCAGTGTTTACTTGCTGGCGGGCATCCAGAGTTAAAAATTGCTCCTTGCCGTGGGTATCCTTGTGGCAAAGAAGAGATAGGTGCAGCGAGGTTAGGGCAGTGCCTACGTAAGAATTTTGGCTGGGAAGATTTGGGCTGCGGTTACTTGAAGCCGCCGCCAGCAAAAATAAAGCCAGGCGACTTCTTACTTTACGGTAAGGGCTGTGGAGATTGGGATGGTACACATGCGACGATAGTTACTTACGTCAATGGTGACGATGTCCGTGTTTCGGCAAATTCTTCCTTCCAGTGTAATAGAAGTTACAAATACTTAACGGATAGCGCACATGCATATTACTGGTGGATACACTATCCTGATGATATACAGCCTGTGAATAACGCAGCTGTGGTTAGTTTTGTTGTGCCATCTACGATGACTGTTGGCAGTGCTGCAAGTGTATCCATTAGAGTAAAAAATGTTGGGAACACCACATGGTCGGAGAGCGATAAATACCGTCTTGGTGCAGCTGCAGTTTCAGTAGGAGGCGTAACGTATAGCAATGAGTTTATATGGACAAATTTTTCTTCCGGAGGGTACTCAAGAGGTGTAAGTGACCAGCGGTGCTTCATCGCCACTGGAGTGAATGTTCCACCTAATGGAGAATATACTTTTAGCTTTTCTATAATAGCTCCAGAGAATCCTGGTAAGAGGCACCTCGTAGCGCGTATGGTGCAGGACAGCGTTGGATGGTTTGGTGAGGCTCTGCGGGTAGGTATAGATATTATTCAACCTTCTACAGCGCCACCACCAGTAGTTGATACAGCGCCGCCGTCTAACCCAACAGAGTGCAGTGCCTGGGTAAATGACGATAAAACCGTAAGTATACAAAGCGACGTTTGGCAAGGGTTGACAAATAGGCCTTATTTTGAGTGGAGTGGTGCTTGGGACGATTTAAGTGGTGTATGCTGCTATAGCGTGTACTTTGGTGCAGCTATAGACATGGACCCGGGTAAAGTTGAAATGCCTGGTGTGAATGTAATAATTAACCATAGCACACCTGCAGTAAGCTACCAGCCATCGGTTTCGGTACCTTCCGGTGGAATATATTATTTACGTGTTAGGACAAAAGATATGTCAAATAACTGGTCTGAGCCAACTACGTTGTTTATTGTCAAGTACCGTTCTTATGAGTCAAGTTCTTCGGTAGTAGCGGATATTAGTGGCCCGGTAGCAGTAGGTATGAGAAGTAATGATATAGAGATATTTTCTAACGTCACAAGTAGTGGAAATATTGGCATTAGTGGTGTGAAGCTGGAGTATAAACTTATTACGGAGGATGGCGTAGAGAAGAATTTTTGCAAAAGTGACATGATTTTTGACAATGAAAGAAAGTTATGGTATGGGAAAATTGTAGGTAAAGAAGTGATCACGGAAGATATAGCAAAAATAGAATATAGATGTGTGGTGAACTTTGGAGATAGTAGTGAGTTGGGCGTAGTAACGGATTGGAGAAGTATTGTAGTGTTACCATATACTCAAAAAAGTATAAGCATCAGTGGTGGCGAGGTTAAAGTTGAAGACGGTAATAGCAAAGATGGCGAAACAACACTATATATTCCGCCAAATGCAATAGATGATACGATAATCGTTAGAATCAGAGAATATGATAGCAGTAAGCTGCCGCCAAATAATAGCGAAATAGTGCTACCAACTTACCGCTATCCACTGATGTCCTACGAAGTGAATATAGAAGGGGGAACATCAGGTAGATTAACGTTTAAGGAGCCTGTAGTGTTGAAATTGTTGTATTTAGACAACATTCCACCAATAGGTTATGTAGACGGGACTAAGGCTGTGAAAGAGGAGAGCTTAGGTGTTTTTTGGTATGATGATGTTATAGGCGAGTGGCGCTACATTGGTGGGACAGTTGATAGAGATAATAATGTAATTATATGTAAAGTTAGCCATTTGTCTATATTTGGTATATTTGCTATCAGAGAGGATAGAGAAGGGCTTCATAATGGAGAACTATACAGGCCTAAAGAGAAGATAATAACGCCAAATAATGACGGTAAAAATGATTTTGTACATTTTAGCGGCATAGGGAATTATTATCAAAATTTGAAAATGTCGCCAGAGGCAAGTGTTCTTTCCGATGAGGAGTTCTCCGTAAGGATATACGATTTATCTGGTAAGCTTATTCGTAAATTGCACGATAGTGAGGAGGTTTGGGATGGGAGAGACGATAACGGCAACATTGTAGATAGTGGAATTTATATATACCAGTATAAAATTAATGGCAAGCAGTATAGCGGTACTATAGCTGTAGCAAGGTGAGAAATATGAATAATACAGTAACCATAATTGGGGAACGCATAAATAGCAGTAGAAAAAGTATAAAGGAGGCAATAGAGGTAAGAAACTTTAATTTCATCGTGGAGGAGGCAAAGAAACAAGTTTTTGCAGGCGCTGATTATATAGACGTCAATGTTGGCAGTTTTGTAGAGCAGGAGGAGGAGCTACTTGTGGAGATAGTGAAGCTTCTGCAGGATAATATTGACACTCCTTTAGTTATTGATAGTCCGAATGCTAAGGCTGTTGAGAAGGCAGTAAAAGAATGTCGCAAGCCACCAATAATAAATTCTATATCACTTGAAAGTAGTAGATATAGGAGTATATTAAACATTGTAAAGAATTATAATACAGAAATTATTGGTTTATGTATGGACGACCGTGGGATGCCAATGACAAAAGAGGAACGTTTATCTATTGCAGAGAGGTTAGTTAATGAATTGGTGAAAGAAGGTATTCCAGAGGAAAAAATATATATAGATCCGTTAATTGTTCCTTTGAGCACAGACAGTATGCAGGCGAAAATAGTGTTAGAAGTAGTGGCTGAATTGAGAAGAAATATGCCAAAGAAGACGCATTTGATATGTGGGTTGAGTAACATTTCATACGGTTTACCTTTGCGTAAAGTTATAAATCGCGTGTTTGCGATATCTTTATTATTGAACGGTATGGATACATTTATTCTTGACCCGTTAGAAGAAAAACTGATGTCTGATATCAGGGTTGCGTGTTTAATTTTGGGCAGGGACGAGCTTTGTATGAACTATTTACAAAATTTTAGGGCTGGCAGAATTGTAGAGTAAAAAAAGTTTTATTGTTAGTTTTTTTTGGCTTAATGAAAGGGGAAAAATAATCGTGAGGAGGGGGAGAAGAAAAAGAGATGAGCGGTCTTGTTGTTAAGGTTGATTGGTCAAAGTTTGAGTTGAAGCCCGTGGAGGAGATAAAAAAATTATTTACGCTCTCGCAAGATAAGAATAAAATAGCAGTGTTTGCATGCAAGAAATGCTATCATCCTTTTTTTTCGGAAGATGATGTAAGGGAGGAGTGTGAACAGGTGTATGAGTTACTTGTGAACGTGTTGAATAAAGAGCTAGTTTTATGTTTAGAAGTTGAATTCTTGTGTAACGAGCACCAACTGAAAAAAAAGCTTAAAGAGGTAAACTTTGAAGGAATATATAAAGAATTGATTGCTGTGTATGCTTGTGGTATAGGCATTCAGACAGTAAGTAGCTGTGTAGCAGATTACGAAGTTATTGCGCTATCTAATACCATACCGCAAGGAGGATATCATGGAGTAGCATTATATGTAGATAAGTGCAAAGGTTGCAACCAGTGCTATTTGAGCATTACTGCGGGTATTTGCCCTGTAGTTAATTGTGCTAAGGGTTTAGTTAATGGTCCCTGTGGAGGGGCTAAAAATGGGAAATGTGAGGTGTCTTTTGTGTTAAAGGTGGATAGAGAGTGTGCGTGGGAAAAAATTTATAATAGGTTGAGTGTATTGAAGCCGGCTGCAGTGAGGCCTGGCTGCAGAGAAAGAGAAGAGAAAGTCGAAGTTATGGACTATACAAAGTTTAAAAGTGAGCAAAGCGCATACAAGAGTTTAATAAAAGAGAAACGCACTGCAAGCTTTTACGGCGGAGTTTACCCGTTTGAGAAGAAAGAATACACTGCTAATGAAGCTATTTGCCAATTTCCCGAGCCGGCGGTGGTTGTATTGCCTCTATTGCAGCACACGGGGCAAGTTTGCGAACCATTAGTTGCAGTAGGAGATAAGGTTAAAGTAGGGCAAAAAGTTGGGGATGCGAAAGCGTACATTTCGGCTCCGGTGCATTCTCCTGTTAGCGGTAAGGTTGTAGCTATTGAAGAGAGAACACATCCGATACTTAAACAAAGTATTCCTTGTGTTATTATTGAAAATGATGGTAGAGATGTTTGTGACGAGCTGTTAATCCCAAGAAAGGATTATGAAGAGGTATCTCGCGAGGAATTGATAAGTATTATTCGTGAGAAAGGCGTTGTAGGTTTAGGTGGTGCTATGTTCCCTACGCATGTGAAGCTGTCTTCTACAAAACGTATAGATACTTTAATACTTAATGGGTGCGAGTGCGAGCCTTTTTTAACTTGCGACTACCGTATAATGTTAGAGCGTACGGAGGCTTTATTCCACGGGATGAAAATATTAATGAAGGTGCTCAATGTAGAGAGAGGTATGGTTGTAGTTGAGGATAATAAAAAGGAGGCGGTAAGAAAATTAAGAGATGAGCTATGCGAGAAAAATATTGAAGTAGTTGAGGTGAAGACGAAATACCCGCAAGGTGCAGAACGTATGTTGATAAAGAAAGTTTTGGGTAGAGAGGTTCCTCGTGGCGGCTTGCCGTTAGACGTTGGTGTAGTGGTGAATAACGTGCACACTGCAGTTGCAGTTTATGACGCGGTAGTTTGCGGGCTGCCATTGGTAAAAAGGGTGGTGACTGTCAGTGGAGAGGATGCGAAGAATCCTGGTAACTACGAGATTAAACTTGGTACCCTTGCAAGAGATGTATGGACGCATTGCATCCACGATGATATTTCGTTAGCAGGTAATTATGTAGTCAAATTAGGTGGTCCGATGATGGGTGTAAAGTTAGAGACTTTGGAGCTTCCTCTGATAAAGGGCACTTCAGGGATGGTTGCCTTACGGAAGCCCTTCATTGAGAATTTTCTCTTAGAGAGGGAATGTATAAGGTGTGGCAGGTGTGTTGACGTGTGCCCTATGGAGTTGTATCCCCTGAGATATTGGTGTAATTTTAAGAATAGAAGATATGAAAATTCCACAAATGACGGAGTATTGGACTGTATAGAGTGTGGCTGCTGCGAATATGTGTGTTCTTCTAAGATAGCTCTTGTAGAGATAATTAAAAGAACAAAACAAATATTGAAAAGTTCGTAAATTCTGACAAACTTTATGGGGAAAAAGATAAAATATAATTGATTTTCTTTCTTTTTTTGTGCTATAATTTTACTTATGGAAAAAAAGGAGAAGAACATTATTGAAGTAAATTTTTTCGGTTATGGTATGGAATTGGAGGTTGACCCACAGAAAGGAGAATTATACTATTCTGCACTTTCTAATTATGTGAACAATAAAATGAAAGAAATTGCAAAAGTTACTGGTAGCGTAGAAATACCAAAGATAGCTATTCTTGCGGCACTGAACTTTGCAGATGAACTTTTAACGAATGCTGATAAGATTGAGAAAATAAACACCGAAGTGGAGAATTTGATTCGTTCTATAGAAACAGCTATTGAAAGTTCTTAAAACTGGCTATAAGAGCAAAGCGTAGTTAAAGAAAATGATAGAAAGTCAACAGTATGGACAGCAATAGAATAGCCCAATATAGTAAGAAGTCGTTATGGCTGTCCCTTCCCCTCCGGTTAGACTTTTTCTCCATTTTGTAGTTTCAATTTTTCACTTCTGCGCTACCATCTTTTTTTCACTATACATGCAAGGAGAAAGGTGTAAAATCAAGTGACAGTGTTTTTTGAGGAAGAAGGTGGAAATAGCAATAGTAATGTAGCAAGCTTGCCATTAGCGTTCAGATTGATGCCGGAAACGTTGGAAGAATTCGTAGGTCAGGAGCACATACTTGGCCCAGATAGGCTTTTACGTCGCGCAATACTGTCAGACCGCATTTCTTCTTTGATATTTTTTGGTCCCCCGGGGACAGGTAAAACTGCACTATCTAAGATTATTGCAAGACGTACTAGTGCGCATTTTGTTGAGCTTAATGCAGTAAACGTTGGTGTTAGTGAATTGAAAGAAGAGATGAAAGCGGCACTTTATAGGAGAAAGACGACAGGCAAAAGGACTATAATTTTCCTTGACGAGATACACCATTTTAACCGTCTACAGCAGGATATTCTTTTGCCATATGTGGAGTCTGGAGATATAATATTGATAGGCATTACTACTGAAAATCCTTATTTCTATATTAACCATGCGTTACTTTCGCGTTCGTTGATATTTGAATTTTACAAGCTTAAAGATAGAGATTTAGAGACTATAGCCTACAGGGCACTCACTGATAAAGAGAAGGGCTATGGTAGCTTAAAAATACAAATGTATGAAGATGCATTGCAGTATTTGATAAAGTATAGTGATGGTGATGCACGGCGCTTACTTAATGGTATTGAAATTGGTGTATTAACGACACCGCCCGACAAAGATGGAGTTATACATTTTACGCTACAAGTTGCTGAAGAGTGTATACAGAAAAAGAGCATACTTTACGATCGTAGTGGCGACGAACATTATGATACTATTTCGGCATTTATAAAATCTGTACGTGGTAGTGACCCTGATGCTGCACTATATTGGTTATGTAAAATGTTGTATGCCGGAGAAGATCCAAGATACATTTTAAGACGTTTACTGATTTTAGCCAGTGAAGACATAGGTAACGCAGATCCTATGGCGTTGATGTTAGCTGCAAGTGCGCTATCTGCGATAGAACTTGTAGGTATGCCTGAGGGTGAGCTGATACTTGCACAAGTGACTATATACCTTGCTTGTGCGCCAAAGTCCAATACAAGTTACTTGGCACTGAAGGAAGCTCGTGAGAGTGTTGAGAAAGAGAGAACTTTGGAGGTGCCTAATCATTTGAAAGATGGGCATTTGGATAGTGTTGGCCGTGGCCATGGTGAAGGATATAAGTACCCTCACGACTATGAAGGGCATTTTGTAGTACAAAATTATCTTCCTGTAGATAAAATTTTTTATCATCCCGCTGAGATAGGCTACGAGAAGGAGATAAAAAGAAGGTTAGAGGAGTGGCGTAAAAGGAAAAAGGCTGGGTGATGACATTGACAAAAAACGAGTTACGCAGAAAATACCTTGAGCTGAGGAAGTGTATTGAGAAGCACGAGGAGAAAAGTAAAGAGGTATACAGCAATCTCTGTAAGATAGAAGAATATATAGAAAGTAAAAGAGTTATGTATTACGTCTCGTTCGATTCAGAAGTTGACACCCAGTATATGATAAAAGAAGAATTGAGGAAAAGAGAAAAGAAAATATATGTTCCTAAAGTTAAAGGTAGTGGTTTGCAAATTTTTGAAATCAAGGATTTTAGCGAGTTAAAACCAGGATTTAGAAATATTCTTGAACCTACAGAAGAGAATAAAGCTCCGGAGGACCCGGAAAAAATTGATATAGTTATAGTGCCTGGGGTAGTATTTGATTTGCATGGCTTCCGTATAGGCTACGGAGGTGGATATTACGATAGGTTTTTGAGGAGAGTTTCTGCCTTCAAGATAGGGCTTGCGTTTGATATCCAGGTGGTTAATAGCCTATCTGGGGTTATTTCTCCGGATGATGAGAAAATAGACATTTTAGTTTCCGAGTCTGCTGTTTACTTTTTTACAAGGTCTCATCGGAAAGGAGTAGAAAATTAGATATGAACAAAGTAGCTTTGATACTGCTGACAAATAGTATCGCATTTGTGTTAGGTTATATTGTGAGATATTTATATGGTGTGACTTCCTTAAAAAGTAAGGAGCAACAGGCAAAGAGAATTATAGAAGAAGCGAAGAAGATGGCTGAGAATGAGTATAAGAAAAGAATGGCCGAGACAGAAGAGGAACGGCAGAGAGTAGAACGTAGTCTTCGCGAGCGCAAGGAAAGTATAGCGAGCTGGGAGCGCCGCTTACTGCAAAAAGAAGACTCGCTTGAGCACAAGTTCAGCATGTTAGAAAAAAAGGAGCGCGATTTATCACGTAGAGAAAAGGAGTTGCAGAGTAAGATAAGGTTAATGGAGGAGGATTTTAGAAAACTTGAGCAGGAGAGGGAGCAATGGAAAAAGACCTTAGAGCGCATTGCAGGTATGTCACAAGAAGAGGCGAAAGAGCTACTTCTGAAGTCAATAGAGCAGGAGATTGAGCGTGAGAAGGCAATAGCTGTGAGAAAGATGGAGCAGGAGATAAACGAGATGGCGGAAGAAAAAGCAAAAAGGATTATTGCTACTGCTATACAGCGTCTCTCAGGAGATTATATTCAGGAGATCACCACGACAGTAGTTCCTTTGCCGGATGAAGAAGTGAAAGGTAGAATAATTGGCAGGGAGGGGCGCAACATACGCACTTTTGAGCAAATTACCGGGGTTGACCTCTTAATTGACGACTCTCCAGAAAGTATAACTATCTCATCTTTTGATCCCTATAGGCGCGAGATAGCGCGCTTAGCTCTTACGCGCCTCATAGCAGATGGACGCATACACCCAGGACGTATTGAAGAGATTGTAGAGAAAACCAAGAGAGAGCTAGAGTCGCAGCTGGTAAAGATAGGTGAGGAGGCGGCACTGCAAGTCGGCGTTCACGGCTTGCCACAAGAAGTGTTGAGATTATTAGGGAAATTGAAATTTCGCCTTTCTTATGGGCAAAACCAACTTCAGCATACTATAGAAGTTGCAACGATAGCTGGTTTGTTAGCTAACGAATTAGGTGTAGATGCTGACTTATGTAAACGTGCTGGCATCTATCACGACTTAGGAAAGGCAGTAGATGATACAGTGGAGGGTTCACATCACCAAATCTCTGCAAAGATAGCCGAGAAATATGGCGAGTCTGAGAAAGTAATAAACGCTATACTTGCGCATCACGAGGGTATAGTTGAGCCACAATCCGTGGAAGCAGTTCTGATAGCCGCAGCAGATGCTATCTCTGCGGCGCGCCCCGGAGCACGTAAAGAAACTGTTGAGCACTACGTCAGACGAATAGAGAAGCTGGAAAAACTTGTATCTTCGTTTCCCCATGTTGCAAATGCATATGCTATACATGCAGGCCGTGAGGTTCGTGTCATAGTTGAGCCGCAAGAGATTGACGATAGTGGCGTAGCGCTACTCGCTAAAGAGATAGCGAAAAAAATAGAAGAAAGTTTGGAATACCCGGGGGAGATTAAAGTGACAGTTATACGCGAATTTAGAGCACAAGGGGTAGCTAAATGAGAAAAAAAGAAGGACAAGAAAAAAGAGGGTACTAAAAACCAATGAAAGTTCTTTTTATAGGAGATATTGTAGGAAAGCCTGGCAGGGAGGCAGTGGGGTTAGTATTGCCATCTTTAAAAGAGAAAGAAAATATTGAGTTTGTGATAGCGAATGGAGAAAACTCTGCAGGTGGTTTTGGTATAACGCCGAACGTTGCTGAAGAGATTTTTTCATTTGGTGTGGACACCATAACCTTGGGTAACCACACCTGGGACAGGAAGGAAGTTAAGGAAATAATAGACGATCCGAGGATAATTCGTCCTGCGAATTACCCTCGAGATGTGCCAGGACATGGGTATAGCATATTCATTACCCCTAATAAGATAAAGTTGGCTGTAGTTTGCATAATGGGCAGGGTTTACATGCAGAATTTGGACTGTCCCTTCCGCGTGTTGGATGATATAATTGATAAAATCTCTCAAGAGACTAACAATATTATAGTTGACGTGCACGCTGAGATAACCTCAGAGAAGCAGAGCATTGGCTGGTTTTTAGATGGCAAAGTGAGTGCTGTGATAGGGACACATACTCATGTGATGACTGCAGATGAACGTCTTTTGCCGCTGGGGACGGCATACATAACAGATTGTGGCATCACAGGCTCATTTGACAGCGTCATAGGTATAAAGAAGGAGCTTGCGCTAAAAAAATTTATTCTACAGATGCCGGTAAAGTTTGAGATTGCAGAAGAGAACGTTGTGCTGCAAAGTGTAATAATAGACATTGACGAGTCTACAGGGAAGGCGAGAAGTATTAGAAGGCATATAGAGTTTTTAGGTAATCTGTAAGTTTAGTACCTGCGATAGTGTTTTGAGGTTGGTGAAGTGTGAAGGAGAGAAAGGGGTTTGATAAAAAATGAGCACTATTCTTACTATTCCATTGATTAAGCATTATTTTAGATACCGGTATGCGTTTTTTAAGTGGAGATGCAGTTTGACCTTAACACGTAAGTTATGTCTGTCGTTTTGTATGGCATGTTTTACAGGTTTACTGGCGCAAATACGTATTCACTTGCCTTTTACGCCAGTTCCTATAACTGGTCAAGTGCTTGGCGTGTTGTTAAGTGGGGTGATTTGTGGTGGTGTATTTGGCATGATAAGTCAAATAATGTATGTAGGATTAGGCGTTTTAGGTATGCCGTGGTTTGCTGGTAGCAAAGTTGGAATAACGTATTTATTTACATCGCCGACAGCAGGCTATCTTGTAGGTTTTATAATTGCATCCCGTGTTATAGGTGAATATACAGATAAATATATTAAAGCGAGGACCTTTTTCTCACAGATGAAATTGATGCTATTGGGGATGGTGATTATATACTTTTTTGGTGCAGTTGGCTTAGCTCTAAGTATGAAATTGGACTTCTATTCAACTATGGTGCAGGGTGTCCTGCCATTTATTCCAGTAGACTTGATAAAAGTTTTAATAGCGGCTTCTATCAGCTCTTCTATATTACCGAAAGCTTCCTATAACGACGAAGTAGATAAATAAAAAACTTAAAACTTATGGTGCAACTTCTTGATAAAGTTCGCATTTTGGAAGAAGTATTTAAAGCGATTCCTGCTGGTGTAAAAATTTATCTTACTGGGGGATTTGTGCGTGATTTACTACTTTCTAGAGAGTCACAAGATGTTGACTTCTTGGTTACAAAAGAAGTGCACAATGTTGCCAATAAAGTAGCGAGCCTATTGAAAGGCCACGTAGTTGTCTTAGATAGAAACTTAGGCATTTACCGTGTAGTAATAAAGGTAAATAGTGTGGACTTTTACTTAGATTTTCAAAAAATAAGGGGAAAGGAAATAAAAGAGCATATTAACTACCAGGATTTTACTATAAATAGTATATCCATGAAACTAGATGATTTTTTAGTACTTAGGAGTGCGCTGTTTGCTTTATCGCAGAAGAGGCGCTCCTGTTATGCAGTTTTGAAAAAATACATTATTGACCATGCTGGTGGAGTAAGCGACATTAAAAATAAACTCATACGGCATATAACGAATGAAATATTTGACATAGACCCGTTACGTATGCTTCGTGCATATAGGTTTGCTGCACAATTAGGTTTTAAAATTGCACACGAGACGATAAAACTTATAGAGAATAAAAAGAGCCTTGTTGATAGAACTAGTGGTGAGCGTATACGAGATGAATTATTCAAGATACTATCGTCTACGAGTTCGTTCAACATCATAGAGTCCATGGACAATGTTGGGCTGCTTGAAATGTTGTTTCCTGAAATCTCGGTAATGAAAGGTTCTGTACGCGAATTCTACTATCATCCGAAGGGTCTCTGGCAGCATAGCTTGACTACTTTGAAAGAGATGGAAGTAATATTTTCTAAGCTTCACCGTATGTTTCCTAGATGGCATTCTGCGATAAAGGTGCACCTGGAAGAGAAGCTTACATCTTGCGCTTCACGAGCTGCACTGCTGAAGTTCGTTTCTTTATTTCACGACGTTGGTAAGCCTTACACAGCACAGTACATTGACAACAGAATGAGGTTCTTTGGTCATGAGAGAAGAGGTGCGGAGCTTATTTGTGGAGCGATGCGAAGGTTAAAGATGAGCAATGTAGAGATGCGGACTGTGAAGAATATTATATTGTCCCACATGCGTCCGGGAAGTTTGGCATCGGGTGTTGTCACAGAGAGGGCAGTTTATAGATTCTTTCGTGATATTGGCGAGAAGGATGGTTTAGATGTTTTGTTGTTATCATTGGCAGATAGATATTCTTATAAACACGTAAGAGGCGTCCAGAAAAAAAAGGATATCTATAGACATAAGGAGGTTGTGTACAAAATCCTTGATACCTATTATACTTCACGTGAGCGCGTCATACCACCAAGGATAATTTCTGGTTACGACGTGATGAAGATATGTGGAGTAGAGGAAGGCCCCCTGGTGGGTAAAATTTTGAAGCTTGTTGAAGAGAAGCAATCCTCAGGTGAGATAAAAGATAGGACTGATGCGATAAATTTTCTGGAGAAAATAAAAACGATGCGAAATGAATTTTTTATTTGATTCGCGCTACCATTTTTTTGTTAAATTTTTGCCTCTCTAACAAAACTGAAGATATAGGTAGAGACAAAAGGAAAGAGAGGGTAAAAATTTATAATGAGAAGGTGGCTTCTTCTCATCATTGGGGTGGTGTTCACTGTTGTTGGCTGCACCACACTGAAGCAATTCAAACTTCCTAAGGTGAAGCTGCTAATACTTCGTGAGGCGGAAGAGGCTGCAGTAGTGGAGAAGAAAGAAGCACCTACGAAGAAAGTACCAGGATATCGTGTACAGATAGGTGCAATGAAAAGTGAAGAGGGTGCAAAAGGTATGGTGAAGGCTTGTGAGGGCTTAATTCCTGGGTGTAAGCCTCATATTGTTTATGAAGGTAATCTATATAAAATACGTATTGGAGATTTTACAGATAAAAATGAAGCAAATAAGGTGAGAGAACAGCTTGTAAAATTGGGTTATACGGATTGTTGGGTCACGCCGGACATGGTTGAAGTTCCAATAGTTGCAGAAGAGGGGGGCTTGCCAGATCCTACAAAGTGGCACGTGCAGGTTGCTGCGACGCGCCTTGAAGAGTCGGCTAAGAGTGTAAAAGAAAGAATTATTTCTGCGGGTATAAAAGGGAAAGTTTATATTGTAAAGGAGGGCGAGTTGTTCAAAATACATGTAGGCGATTTAAAAACGCGAGAAGAGGCAGAAAAATTGAGGTCAGAAATTATTTCAAAAACTCCATACTCGGATGCATGGATAATTTCCCCACAGCAAGCCCCACCCATTTCTACACTAACTCCTTCTAAGGAATTAACTTTCTCTAAAGACGTGTTAGATAACATTCGTATAGGTGTATTGAAGAGTTTGCCGGAAGCAACTCTCTACTCTAATGGTAATTTTGCCTTTTACGACAAAAACAACGTTCGTATTTCTACTGCAAGTGCTTGGGAAATGTGGGTGGTGAAGGTTGAAGGTAAAAATGGGGAAAAAGTTGCAAAGACGGTTTTCAGGTTAGCACCTGCAGCTTACTCTTCAGAGGAGAATGCCTCTGCAGAGGCAGAGAAGTTGCGTAAACTTGTAGATGAGCCTGTATATGTGATCAAGGATCCACCATGGTTCAAAATACGTGTTGGCGATTTTGTAACACGTGAAGATGCTGAGAAGGCAAAGCCTAAATTGATAGCCTTAGGTTATACACAGACTTGGATACATCAAATGACCTTGTCACCACAGGAAGACGGTTCTTTTCTTGCACTATATGACCCTGATGGGAATAAAGTTGGTGTATATAAAGATTTAATTCTGGTGAAGCCCCTCGAAGAAGGGAAACGTGTTGGTGCTGCAGGACGGCTCTTCCGTGGGAATTTAGAGGTTAAGATAGGAGTTGATGGATTATTAGTTATTATAAATAAGCTAAATATAGAAGAATACCTCTACGGTGTAGTACCTGCAGAGATTGGTACAAACGCTCCTTTTGAAGCATTGAAAGCGCAAGCAGTGGCAGCAAGGACAGAAGCATTGGTGAAGCTCGGTCGTCACGAGAGCGAAGGGTTTGATTTATGTTCTGAGGTCCACTGTCAGGTTTATGGAGGTGTGTCGCGTGAAAGTGCGCCAACGAGTAAAGCTGTTGACGAGACAGCAGGTGAAGTGATAACTTATGAAAATAGTTTAGCGTCAACGTTATATCATTCATGTTGTGGTGGATACACGGAAGATAATTCTAACGTCTACAGTGGTGCGCAAGTGCCTTACTTGGTTGGTGTGCCATGTTTCCCGGAAGGCGCTAATAAAGAGTTCAAATTCCCGTTAGACAACGAAGAAGCATTTATCAAGTGGGTGAGCACGCAGCCACAAGCATACTGTTCTCATGCTAAAAGTGTATTTCGTTGGGAGAAAGTATATACTAAGAGGCGATTGGAGGAATTAATAAGCAAAAAATACAATATAGGTTCCTTGTTAGATATAAGATTAGGTCCGCGAGGTAAGTCTGGCAGACTTAAATGGATAGAAGTTGTAGGTACAAATGGCACATATCGTGTAGAGCGCGAGCTGCAAATAAGAAACCTATTCGGTGGGCCTTTTGAATTTCGTAGTGGAGCGTTCATTATTGAAAAAAGCAAGACTTCCGACGGTGAAGAAGTGTATAAATTTATAGGAGCTGGTTGGGGGCATGGCGTTGGTATGTGCCAAAATGGAGCTATAGGTATGGCGAGGGAAGGTAAAGATTACAAAGAAATATTAAAATATTATTTCCGTGGAACTGAAGTGAAAAAAATTTACTAAAATTATTAAAGATAGGAGGAGTAGGTTATGAAGAAAATATTGCATGTTTTTCTTATGGTGTTTACTATTGGGAAGTGCACGTTGTTATTCTCGCAGTCTGCAGTAGTTAAAAAAAGTAAGCTCTCTATACATACATCTTTCCTGGGTGAGAAAAGCATGTATTTTGTTATAAATGCGAAGCCGCGCCTAATAAAAATTTTGGACAGGTTTGAGTATGCGCAGCAGGTCAAAGCTCACTCGCCGCATACTATAATAATCGGGCGCTCGTATTCACCGGAGGCAGACGAGCCTTTATATGGTGACCCTGTAGAGCGCGCACAAGAATGGTTCAATAAAAAGAGAAGTTTTATAGAAAACAATCCACACATAGATTACTGGGAAGGGTACAATGAGCCTTGGAAAACAGACCTGCCAGGCTTGCAGTGGTATGGATTGTTTGAAGCTGAGAGAGTAAGGCTCTTAGCTAATATAGGGAGAAAAGCGTGTATAGGTAACTTTATGGGAAATACGCCGGTACCGCCAGAAGTAGATCCTTCCGCTTGGGAAGCATTTCTTCCTGCAATAGATGCGGCAATAACATATGATGGTATTTTAGGAAAACATGAGTATGGATGTCCATTAAATGACTGTTATAATGAAGAAACTGGAGAAGGTTCCGAGTGCGGTGGCTACAGAAAGGCTTATAGGAAGTATCTCATCCCGTTAGGTAAAATTTTACCAGTAGCAATCACAGAGGCTGGTCTTCATGGACCATCTACCCTTTGTGGTAAGGGGTGGAATGGTAAGTTATGTAGCTCACTGTGTTGTGGTTGGAAAGTGACTGGCTACACGTGGGAAGAGTACAGGGACCAGCTCATCTGGTATGATAATATAATGAAAGAAGACGATTACGTTTTAGGAGCAACTATCTTCTCTTTAGAAATACACGGTTGGGAAACGTTTGACATAGGCGACCCACCGGAGTTCATAGAGTGGCTAACGCAACACGTCTCAGAAGGTACTTATGATACTACAGCGCCACCAGCACCACAATTGTTAAATCCTTCTGATAATGCTACAATAGGTTCGTCTTCTTTCCCAATACGTTTTAGATGGTCAGCGGTGGAAGATAATGAATCACCGCCTGTGCGGTATGACGTGGAAATCGCAAATGATGCTAGTTTTTCTTCTTTAGTCGTAAGCCAAAGGAACCTATTATGCACCTGGTATAATGCGTACTCATTACCTGCAGGGACATATTACTGGCGTGTGCGCGCAAAAGATAGCTCTGCACCATTCAATAAAAGCAGCTGGGCGGGGCCTTACAAATTTACTATAACCGGTGGCAGTGATACAACACCACCATCTACTCCTGTTTTGCTTTACCCATACAATGGTGAGGTTACAAGAGAAACAAATATAATTCTTTACTGGGCAAGGGCTACTGATGATAACAATTTTCAATCTTCTGTGACCTATGACCTTCAAGTTGCAAAAAATCCTAACTTTTCCTCTCCAATCGTTAATGAGACAAATTTGTCAGTGTTGAATTATGATATAACCTCAAAAGTAAGCGGTAGTGCTGGTGGTGAGTACTGGTGGCGAGTACGTGCAAGAGATGCAAAGGGCAATATGAGTCCTTGGAGCTGCCCTTGGAAAATAATAATCGACACTTCTTCTACTGAGGTTACGGTCTTCTCCTTCTTAGATAGTGGTTTTGAATTAGATGGTGCAGGTTGGATAAGGCATCCTTTAGATAAGTGTTCACAGGATGTGTACAGTATAGACACTACGGTTAAACGTACAGGAGAAAAGTCGGCAAAAATTTCAACTACAGGCTCTCCGGATTGTAGCGGTGGACATTTTTGGCAAGCTACTGTAGGTAATGCAGTTACACCTGGTAAGAAATATAGATTTTGGTGTTGGGTAAAGACAGAAAATGTAGTTAAACCACCTGGTCACCATGGCGCTGCCTTGCGTATCCTATGGTCAGATAACTATTTAGCCGGCTGGGTTGCACGAGAGGATTATATTGGTGAATTAGAGGGGACAACTACCGGCTGGGTCAAGATAGATAGTGGAGAGATAACAGCACCTCCTGGAGCACAACGTCTGCAGGTGGCTCTGATGCTTGACAGCTTTGGAGCACCTTGTGCTGCATGGTTTGATGATGTTAACAGTGGCGAAGATGTAGTACCACCTTTTACCCCTAAAGTGATATCGCCATTGTATGACGAAGAAATAGCATCTTTCCCAGTAATTTTAAATTGGACGAAAGTACCAGATGTCCGTGCTGAGTCGCATCCTGTAAAATATGATTTGCAAATAGATGATAATAGTGATTTTTCTTCACCAATACTTCATGTAAAGGATTTAGAATCTACCTCATACTTAGTTTCTTCTTTGCCTACTAAAGGAGAATATTATTGGCGTATACGTTCAAAAGATGCTGCAGGAAATACTAGTTGTTGGACAGAGCCGAGAAGATTTAACGTCGCAGTTGGCGGCCCACCAAGCCCTCCTGATGATGTACCAGTTATAAAAACTGATACGATTAGAGTGAAACCGAATATTGTTACACAAGATGAAGTAGTAAAGGTAGAGTATAAAGTTTCTAAACCGGGGAAAGTACAATTTAAAATATACTCTCTATCCGGAGATTTAGTAAAACAATTTTCAAGAGAAGTCAAAGAAGCTGAAAAAGTATATCAAGAAGAGCTGTTATTAGTTGATGAAAAAGGTAATAAATTGCCCAATGGTGTCTATTTTATCCATTGCACTACACCGAGTGGAGATAAAAGTGTAGAGAAAATCATTCATGTAAGATAAAAATGAGAAAGGTTATAAACCAGTCGTTGACGGAACGCCTTTGCAATGCAATTTATTCCTATTTTGGCAATGGTAAGTAATATATGTATTTTCGTAGTGGGAAGTTGTGCTGAAGTGAAATTTAAAGATTTTACTTTCACTGCCGGTCCAGTCTCTATTAAGCCTAAGGTGGGATTAAATTTTAACTATGACGATAATGTATTTGATTTTTCCGTTCCGGTAGCAGATTTTATCTCAAGGTGCTCTGCTGGTATAGAGATAAAGGGAAAACTTAGTAAAGTTGATCTTCTTCTTTCACCAGGTGTTCAGTACGTATTTTTCGCCCGCAACAGTTCTCTTAATTATGATGATAAGAGATTTTTAACTTCAGCTTCGGTTTTTCTTCATAACATGAGTATGGAATATAAATATGAATATAATGAAAACACACATCCTACAACGTACACTGAAAGTTTCGTTAAAGAGAGCTATAAAAATAATGGTATATTATTAAGGTATAAATTTTACTACTTCGCCCTGGGTGCAGCTTATAACACAAGTCTCACAGAGAGAGGTACTTTTTGGGAAAGTAATAAAGCCGAGGTATATGCTTTATTATTATATTTGGGAATGCTTTATGAAAAAAACATCGTGTTGAGTGTAGAAAGTGGTAGGAATGAGTGGAGCGTTTCATATGGCAGAAATTGCAATATTAAAAAATTTTTATTTAGCATGGACGGCAAAATCACATATAAAATATCTGGTAATGTGAAATTTGGATATACTATGTATGATTACAAAGAAATAAAAGATTGGAGTGGGTTTGTTTTGCTATGTTCACTCGTTTGGGATTTAATAGAGGGCGATAAAATTATGTTGTCCCTACGACATTCTATCTATGAATCATTCTATAGTAGAGAGAATTATTACATTACAAAAAATATAAGATGCGATTTATGTAAAACATTAGGTACGCGTTTTTTGGTTAAGCCCTACGTAGAACTTGCAGTTGACGACTATCCGGTACCACCTTACCCAAAACGTGTAGATAACATCATAAAAAGTGGTTTTGAAGCGAGTCTTAAGGTTAAACTTTTTCGTTCAATTGGTGTGAGATATTCAATTATTTCCCGAAGTTCTACGATAAAGGAATACAATTTTGTTACTTCAAGTGTTAGTTTTTTTCTCTCTTCACTGTTCTAAAGTTAAATCTATGAGAGATAAGTATAGAAATTATATGCTTCTATTATGTTGTAGCGTGACGGTTTTGACATTAATAATACTACATGTAAATGTCTACGCTATGGCGGCTAAGAAAAGCGCCCCCCCTTCCGTAGAAAAGACGGACGACTTGCAGGAACAAGAGTACATTATTTATCCAGACAATGTTTTAAAAATAAGCGTTTACAACGAGCCGGAGTTGTCTATATCCGTAAGAGTAGACGCTGAAGGTTACATAAATTACCCCTTAGTGGGGAAGATACAAGTTAAAGGGCTAACTATTGGAGAAGTGAACGAGCTCATATGCAAGAAGCTGGCAGATGGCTATGTCAATAACCCTCAAGTCAACGTTAGTATAGAAAAATATAGCACCGTAGATATCCTTGGTGAAGTTGTGCGTCCAGGGAATTACCCTATAGAACGTAATATGACAGTTGTTACTCTTATATCGCGAGCAGGAGGTTTTAAAGCATCTGCTGACCTGAATAATGTGAAAATTATACGTATAGAAGAGGGTAAAAAAATAATAATAAAAGTCAAAACAAAAGATGTGATAGAAAAAGGCGATAAAGCTAAAGATGTACCACTTAAACCACGCGATTTAGTCATTGTGCCAGAGAAAAAATTTTGATTTATTCGTAAGAGACGAGGAGAAACTGAATCATGGTGGAAGAACATAGCAATAATAGTAAATTGGAAGAAACAGAAGAAATATCATTGTCAGAGTTGCTGAACATATTTGATAAAAGAAAATGGTTCATAATTTTAGGTGCCTTTATAGGAGGCGCTATCGGACTGTTGATTTCTTTTACTATGAAGCCTGTATATCGTGCGGAAGCTGTCTTGCTTATCGAAAAAGAGAAGCCTAAGACTGGAGTTGAAGAGGTAATTAAGGAAGAGACAACTCTGGACTATTATAATACTCAAGTTTCTATAATAAAATCTTATTCATTGGCGTCTGAAGTGTATAACAAATTGCAACTCTATGATCATCCTGAGTACCAGGTTTTGAAAGAACCCATAGAAGCGCTTCTTGCAGGGTTAAAAGTCAAACTTATGCCTGCTACAAGGTTAATAAATATCACTTATGAAGGAAGTGATAAAGAATTAATTCACAAAATATGCGAAACTTGGGTAAATACTTATATAGAGCAACATGTGAAAAAATATTTAACTATTTCTACATCTACATTGTCTGCACTGCTTGAGCAGTTAGCTATTTATAAAAAAAAGGTGGAAGAATCAGAAATGAAATTACAAAAATACATTGAAGAAAATAAAATTGTTAACTTGTCAAACGTGGAGAGAGGTAGTGAAGTGCTTGAGAGCTTGAGACAGCAAAAAGTAAAACTTGAGATTGAGCTCTCTAAAATATCTTCACGGTATGGAGAGAAGCATCCTGAACGTATAAAGTTGGAGACAGAACTTAAAAGTGTGGAAGAAAAAATTAAAGAAGAAGCTGACCGTCTTTTTAAACTTAATCAAGCTACTATGAAATACAATATACTTAAGCGTGAAGTAGAGACCAATAGAGAGCTGTACGACCTATTGCTGAAACGCGCAAAGGAGATAAACTTATCGCGCGAGTTATCAGACTACATGTCGATGGGTAATATAACCATTGTAGAGCCGGTGAGAGTTTCCCCTTTTCCTGTAAAGCCTAAGAAGCGCGTTAACACTGTAGTAGGACTTTTGATAGGTTTTGTTTGCTTCACTGGTGTATCTTTCCTGTTAGAAGCTTTGGAAGATACAATAAAGAGTACCGGAGATATTGAGCGATATATAAAAGTGAGAACATTGGGTTTTATACCAGCTGCGGTAGGAAGTGAAGCTAAATCGACAAAAGAGATTGATACTTTATCGCACTTGAAGCCACATTCTATTGTTGGAGAGGCGTATCGTATGGTGCGCACATCTATCTTGCAGAACGATACTACAGAGAGAAAAATTAAGTCTTTATTAGTAACAAGCGCGTTGCCTGAAGAGGGGAAAACTACAGTAGCGTTAAATTTGGCAATTGTATTCAGCCAGTTGGGCGAAAAAGTTTTATTTGTGGAAGGCGATTTACGTAAGCCGCGGTTGTTATCTTCTGCTTCTCCAACATTCAGTGTTAATAATATAAAAGGTTTTAGAGAATATTTGAGTGGAGAAGCAAGTTTAGAAGAAGTTATGCATACTTTTGATATTAAAAACCTTCATATAATATTTGCAGGTGCATACGATGAGAAATATGTGGAAATATACAATTTAGAGACTTTTGACAATTTTTTGAAAATTGTAAGTGAAAGGTTTGATAGGATTATTTTTGACTCAGCGCCCGTGTTGCTGGTCAGCGATACTTTGAATTTAGCTGGTAAAGTAGATGGTATAATACAAGTGATACGCTTAGATTACTCAAAGAGGAGCAGTTGCGTATATGCGTTTCAGAAGCTTTCAGAGGTGAAATCTAAGATGCTTGGTATAGTGGTGCTAAATACTAGACGCTCCTCAATAGGATATAAAGATAGATATTATAGTTACTATAGACGTTATTACAAAAACTACTATAAGACGTAAAAAATAGGACAAGCTTTTGTTTGGTAGTAGAGCCTGTGATAAAAAAACTTTTGTTGTGTTAGTTTAGAAAGGTTTTTTGATAAAAAATGAAGATAACGGATTTTCTCTCCAAAGATGCTATAACATTAAACCTTCAGGCTAAAACTAAACGAGAGGCAATTGAGGAGTTATTGACATTGTTAGAAAAGAATGTAAAGGAGATAAAGGAGAATAAGAAAGAAGTATTGAAGAGCATCATGGACAGGGAGCGGATGGGTTCTACCGGTATAGGGCAACATATTGCGATACCGCATGCGCGCGATAAGAATATAAAGAAAATTGTTTGTGCTCTTGGTATTTCTAAATCGCCTCAGGGGGTGGATTTTGATTCTTTAGATGGCGAGCCTGTGCATATAATATTTTTACTTCTTGTGCCGCAAAATGAAATAAATTTGTTACTCCGCGCTCTATCTAAAATAGCACGTATGTTGAGGGATAAGTTTGTGCGACAAGAACTTAAAGAAGCTTCATCAGTGGAAGAGGTAATGTCTATTATTTCTAAGGAGGATATATAAGGCGATGGCAGAGATAACTGTAGGTGAACTTTTAGAAGAAAGAGAAGTTGTATTGCACTTGACAGTTGTAGCAGGACATAAAGGACTCAATAGGAAAATTACAGTTTCCGACATAGACCGTCCTGGAGTGACTTTAGCTGGCATTTATGAGCATTTCCGTAGCGAACGTATACAGATTATTGGTATGGGCGAGTATACGTATTTAAAAATGCTTCCTAAGGAGCGGCGCGAAGAAACATTAAAAAAGTTCTTCTCGTTCTATATACCATGTGTAATTGTTACTCGTAACCTTGCACCTCTTGAGGAACTGGTTAAATACGCTAACGAGACCAATACGCCATTGTTGAGCACTGCGCTTAGTACAGGTGAGTTTATCACACAGCTTAAAAGTTATCTTGACGACAAGCTTGCCCCAACTGCGATATTGCATGGTGTGCTGGTTGATGTTTACAGGCTGGGTGTTTTAATAATGGGTGAGAGCGGTATAGGTAAGAGCGAGTGCGCAATAGAGCTTGTGAGACGCGGACATTTCCTTGTTGCAGATGATGTTGTAGAAGTTAAATGTAAGCCAGGAAATGTGCTAATAGGGTACAGTAAGAATGTCGTGCGGTATCTTATGGAATTACGTGGGCTAGGTATTATAGATGTGCGCAGTTTATTTGGTATAAGTAGTATACTTAATTCTACAACTATAGAACTTGTTATACAGCTTGCCGACTGGGAAAAAATAAACGAGATTGACCGCAGTGGTATGGAGGAGCGCTTCACTACAATTTTAGGCGTTAACGTTCCAGAGATACTTCTACCTGTTGCGCCGGGTAGAAACTTAGCTGTGCTGGTAGAAATAGCAACCTTGAACCAGCAGCTCAAAAAAGCAGGCTATAACGTTGTCAGAGAGCTTAACTACAAACTTCTGCAGATACTTAAAAAGAATGACAAGTCTGCAATATAGCCATTAGTGGTGCCTAAAACGTGCCATGTGGGATGTTTTAGCTAATGGTGGATGTTTTCATAATAACAGGCATCTCAGGTAGCGGCAAGACCGCAGCATTGAAATGTTTTGAAGACCTGGGCTATTTTTGTATTGACAACTTCCCAATATCGTTATCGCGCGAGTTCATAGAACTTTGTAGAAAACATAAGCATATGCGCAAAATAGCCTTATGCGTGGACGTGCGAGAAGGTAACTTCTTGTCTTCTTTTTCGCAGATGATACGTTGGCTGAAAGAAAGCGGATATAACTACAAGGTGATTTATTTTGATGCCAAGGATGACGTACTGCTGCGGCGCTTCTCCGAAACACGAAGAAGACATCCCTTAGGTATGAACCTTATAGATGCCATACAGAAAGAGCGCAAGTTGCTGGAAGATATAATGATCGAAAGCGATAAAATTATTGACACCAGCAACTTCACATTGAGTGACTTAAAAAATAGTATAGTAGAGCTCATAGGTTTGAGAAGGCGTAAAGATGTGCGTATATTGATTATATCCTTTGGGTATAAATATGGCATACCGCTTGACGCAGATATTGTGATGGACGTGCGTTTCTTACCTAACCCCAATTACGTCCCAACTTTAAAAAATTCTAACGGCGAGGATCCTAAAGTTAAGGATTACATATTGAATAACCCGATCACAAAGTCGTTCATTTCATACTTTTTCCCTTTAATAAAAAATACTATACCGCTCTATATAAAAGAGGGGAAATCGTACTTAACCATAGCTATAGGCTGTACAGGTGGGAAGCATAGGTCGGTTGTCATAGCGAGCGAATTAGGTAAATATGTTGAGGATAAAACATATATGTTAATTGTTAGACATAGAGACATAAACAAGTTATAAAATTTTTGACTAGTTAAGAAGGAGGTAAGGTGGTAAGTAAAAATGTCGCGAATAATAGCGAAAGCCGCAATAAGCGGTGCAAGAAAAGTCGTTTCGGAGGCTGAAGAGCTTTTGGAAAAGGCAATCCTCGAGAAAGGCGAAGAGCACAAAGTTGGTTTCCCGGATACTGCATTTTATTTTCCTTTTGCGAACGCACTTTTAGGTGTAGAGGTGAAAACTTTAAGAGATGCGTGGATCCCGCTAAATGAAGCGAAATCGCTTTTACATGAGCCTCCCGCGGATAGCCTATGGTTGCCGTACCTGGGAGATACGCTTGACTGTGGCATTGCAACTCTACTAGCTGAAGAAATTATTACTGGCATACGGTATTTATATGGTGAAGAGCCACAGGCTGACTGTGAAGGTTTCTTCTCCGATACGCAATTACGTAAGCTTGGTATACAGCTTGTTGACGGCCGCATGCCCGGCTTTGCAGCTATATTGGGTGCAGCACCCAATGCAGATGTTGCAGTAGAGATTATTCGTGAACTGCAAAAGAGAAATATACTTGTCTTTGTAGGCTCTTCAGCAGACGGAAAATCTATTATTGACCAGTTGAAGGAAAAGAACGTTGAGATGGGCTGGGATGTGTATGTGGTTCCTTACGGGCGCGATACTGTAACGGCAATATATCCTTTGAATTGGGCAATACGTGCAGCGCTTACCTTTGGCGGGATAAAGCCTGGAAAAGGTAAAGAATGTCTGTTATATACTATGAAATATGTCCATGCTTGCGCGATAGCATTAGGTGAGGTGGATGAGATTAAATATGCCACTGCTGCAGGTGGTATAAATATGGGATTTCCTGTAATTGCCGATACGGAGATTCCCGAGATACGTCCTTCGGGAATTTGTATATATGAGCATGTTGTCCGCGAACTCGACCACAAGAAGATTGTTCCGAGAGCAGTTGAAGTTAGAGGTACAAAGGTCAAAATTACCAAGTTAGACATTCCGGTGGCATTTTCTGCAGCTTTTGAGGGTGAGCGTGTACGCAAGGAGCAGACGTATGTTGAATTTGGGGGAAAATATTCTACTGCGTTTGAGTATCTACGTATGGCTGATATGGGTGAAGTTGAGGATGGTAAGATAGAAGTGGTAGGCCCGGATATCGATCAAGTTAAGTCTACAGAGACACCTTTTGCAATGCCATTAGGTATAATTGTAGAGGTTGCTGGCAGAAAGATGCAGAAAGATTTCGAGCCCATATTGGAGCGGCAAATACATCATTATTTAAATTTTGCTTCTGGTATATTTCATATGGGGCAAAGAGATATTCCTTGGATTCGTATAAGTAAGGAAGCGTTTAATGCTGGTTTCAGGTTGAAGCATTTCGGTGAGATCTTGCGTGCACAGCTGTTAGAAAATTTTCCAGCACTTGTTGATAAAGTGCAGATTTTCATATATACAGATGAGGAAGAAATAAAGAAGCAACTTGCAGTAGCACGTAAAGCTTACGAAGAGCGCGATATGCGCACTGCAATGTTGAAAGATGAAGAAGTGGATATATTTTATTCTTGTACGCTATGCCAGAGTTACGCACCTAACCACGTTTGTGTGATAACACCGGAGAAATTAGGCCTTTGTGGCGCGTATAGTTGGTTAGACGGCAAGGCTGCATACGAGATAAATCCTCGTGGAGCCAACCAGCCAATAGTTAAAGGTGAGTGCATAGATCCAATAAAGGGTGAATGGCGTGGCGTAAACGAGTTCGTTTACATTGCCTCCAATAAGACAATAGAAAGATTTTGTAACTATTCCATTATGGAGTCGCCAACGACATCTTGCGGCTGCTTTGAAACTATAATTGCCATATTGCCCGAGTGTAACGGTTTTATGATAGTGAGTCGTGATTATAGAGGTATGACGCCTATAGGTGTGACGTTCAGTACACTTGCAGGGACTGTTGGTGGTGGCAACCAGATGCCAGGCTTTCTTGGCGTTGGCAGATTATATGTGCTGAGCAGGAAATTTCTTCTTCCGGAGGGTGGCCTGAGGCGTATAGTGTGGATGTCTAAAGACATAAAAGATTTCCTTGGTGAGAGATTAAAGAAGCGTTGTGAAGAGATAGGCGAGCCGGAGTTGGTGGATAAAATTGCAGATGAGACTGTAACTACTGATGCTGCGCAACTGCTGGAGTACCTGCAGGCAGTTGGCCACCCGGCACTCAATATGCCGCCGTTGATGTGATTGTGAAAAAATTTTTTAGTTTGAAAAAAAAAGCTGGCAAATTATATAATATTATTTTCGGAAAAATTTAGAAGTCATAGAAAGGAGGGTAAAAAGTATGAGAAGATTAGTTTTGTTGTTTGCAGGTTGTTTACTTATAGGTGTGCTGCTTATGTCTTGTGCGACGGCACCGAAAGTTTCCGAGCAGGTGATAGGGCAGGAGAGAGTTGTTGAGCGCAGTGCAAAGCAACGCCCTGAGTGGATAGATATGCCATCGTTTGAGGAAGGTGGGATGTTATATTTTAGTGGCGGCGTGAGAGATAGAGCAAGTTATTCGTTAGGTTTACGGCAAGCTAAAGCAGAGGCTATTAAAAACCTTGCAGAGAGTATACAGGCGCGTGTACGTAGTGAGTTTACAGAAGCTATCCAGGGTAGCAATATTGATGAGTCAGATTTGGGGGAATTTGTACAAGACGCAGTCGGTATTATTACGGACAATCTTAATATTCAGGGTTTAGTTCCTAAAGAAAATTATTGGGAGAAAGTTGAGAAAGTTACAGCGACAGGTGTAGAGTACAAGTACAACTGCTTCTGCCTCATTGCTATTTCTAAAAAGGACTATTTACAAGCGCGCGATATTGCACTGAATGGTTTAGCTGAGAAGGCAAAAAAAGAGCAGAACAAAAAAGCAGAAGCTATCGCTACACAGTTGTTAGAGAGGCTCACTAAGTGAGTTTTTTTTCTGCAAAAAATGGAGCTAAAGGACAAAGTAGGGATAGTAAGTGGTGGTGCGCAAGGAATAGGTAAGGCGATAGTGAAGGCATTAGCAGTAGAAGGTACGAATGTGGCAATTTTTGATGTGAATGAGCAGTTGTCGGCAGCAACAGCCGCTGAAATTGCTAGTGAGACTGGAAGAATAGTTCTACATTTCTGTGTAGATGTCTCAGATTACAGTTCTGTTGAGAAAGCAGTAAGTGAAGTGGTAAGGAGACTTGGCAGAGTGGATATACTTGTTAATAATGCAGGTATAACGCGAGATAATTTAATTTTACGTATGGCAGAAGAGGACTGGGATAAGGTGATAGCAATAAACTTGAAAGGGGTGTTTAACTGCACAAAAGCTTGCAGTAAGGTAATGCTGAAGCAACACTATGGGAGAATTGTAAATATAAGCTCAGTAGTGGGTTTGATGGGTAATGCTGGGCAGGTTAACTACGCTGCAAGTAAAGGTGGTGTGATAGCGTTTACTAAAAGTTGCGCCCGGGAGTTGGCTTCACGAAATATCTTAGTTAATGCTGTTGCGCCAGGTTATATAGAGACTGCGATGACGGAGAAGTTGTCTGATGAAGTGAAGGAGAATTTGAAGAAGCTCATACCTTTAGGTAGGTTTGGTAAGCCAGAGGATGTGGCAAATGCGGTAGTGTTCTTATGCACTGACAAAGCTTCTTATATTACTGGGCAGGTGATATCTGTCAACGGTGGAATGTATATGTAATTTTTTTAACTTTATCTTAAAAAAACCTGCACAGGAGAAGACGATGAGATAGAAAAAAAAGTAGATGAAGGAAAGGAGAGGGAAGAAAAAGAAGCTATGATGAGCGATGTGGACATTGAGAATAAGGTGAAGGAGATTATTGTAGAGCAATTAAGTGTACCTCAAGAGAAAGTGAAAAAAGAAGCGCATTACGTTAACGATTTAGGTGCGGACTCGTTAGACACTGTAGAGTTAGTTATGGCATTTGAGGAGGCTTTTGATATTGAGATACCCGATGACGATGTTGCGAAAATTACTACAGTAGGTGAAACTATAGAATACATAAAGAAAAAAGTTGCAGAAAAAACATCTTAAATTTCTTTGTTCTGTTGCTTAAAAAAACATTATTTCTCCAATGTGTGAATACAAAAGAAGAATAGTAATTACAGGGGTAGGAGTTATCTCTCCAATAGGTAATCACGTAAATTCCTTCTGGGAGGCGTTGAAGGCTGGCAAGTCTGGTGTGGATTACATAACTCGGTTTGATACCACCAATTTCCCCTGTAAGATAGCCGCCGAGGTAAAAAATTTTTCTCCGGAGAACTACATTGATGATGCGAAGCGTATACGTAGGATGGACTTGTTTACCCAGTATGCGTTAGCAGCAGCAAAGATGGCCATTGATGATGCAGAGATAAACTTTGAAAAAGAGGATACCAGCAAAGTTGGAGTAATACTTGGGATAGGTATAGGAGGGTTGCCTACGCTAGAACATGAGCACACTGTACTATTGCAAAAGGGTCCGTCTCGCGTAAGTCCCTTCATGATACCTAAGTTTATACCTAACATTGCGTGTGGTGAGATAGCAATGGCTTATAAATTAAAAGGTCCTAACTACTGTGTAGTTTCTGCATGTGCAAGTTCTGCACACGCTATTGGCAGTGCCTTACAATGGATGAGGTTCAGTGATATTGATATAATGGTGACTGGCGGCAGTGAGGCTGCAGTTACTCCTTTAGCAGTTGCAGGTTTTGGAAATATGGGTGCGCTTTCGCTAAGAAATGATGAACCTCCTAAGGCTTCAAGGCCTTTTGATAAGGAGCGTGACGGCTTTGTGATAGGTGAGGGTGCTGGGATACTTATACTTGAAGAGCTGGAGCACGCTAAAAGGCGTGGCGCTAAAATCTATGCGGAACTTATTGGCTACGGCGCCACAGATGACGCATACCACATAACAGCTCCTGAGCCAGAAGCAACTTCAGTCGTAGCAGCTATACAAAATGCTCTAAAAGATGCTAACTTGTCACCAGAACAGGTAGATTACATAAACGCACATGGGACTTCAACACCACTGAATGACAAAGTTGAAACGTTAGCTATAAAGAAAGCTTTTGGTGAGCACGCATATAAGCTCCATATAAGTTCTACAAAGTCTATGATAGGACATTTGTTAGGTGCAGCAGGCGCCGTTGAGCTTATAGCGACTGTCTTGTGCGTTAAGAATGACATTATTCACCCAACAATAAACTACACCACCCCTGACCCAGAGTGTGACCTCAACTACACGCCAAACGAGCCAAAGGAGAAGGTTATACGTTTTGCGCTTTCAGCCTCGTTAGGTTTTGGAGGGCATAACGCCGTACTTATAGTGAGAAAGTATGAGCAGCAGTAACGCGGAAATTAAAACCGACGTATCATTTGCGTCATCACCTGTAGACCAGCTCAATGAACTTGAGCAGGTGCTGAATGTTAAATTTAACGACAAAAGCTTACTTTTGCAAGCTTTAACGCACCGCTCGCTTTCTTCAGTTGATAGGACGAACGTCTCTAACGAGAGGTTGGAATTTTTAGGCGATAGCGTGTTGTCACTCATTGTTGCTGAGTACCTCTATAAGAGATATCCCAATGCGTCTGAAGGTGAGCTCTCCAGGATGAAGTCTTCATTTGTCTCAGGTAGGGTTTTGCACAAGTGGGCAGCGAAAATCTCTATAGGTAAATACATACAAATGAGCCTTGGAGAGGAGCTCACCGGCGGACGAAATAAAAAATCTATCTTGATAAATGCGTATGAAGCCCTCCTGGGGGCAATTTTTCTCGACCAGGGGATAGAAAAAGTTAGAAGTATAATTTATGAGAATTTATCTCAGGAGAAGATAGAAGATACAGATTACAAGTCCAGGCTGCAGGAGTTTTTCCAGAAAAATTACAAGTCTCTGCCGGAGTATAATGTTGTGAAAGAAGTTGGTCCTGAGCACGATAAGCTTTTCGTTGTTGAGATAAAGTTTGATAATGAGACTATTGGCGTGGGCCACGGGAAAAGTAAAAAAGAGGCAGAGCATGCAGCTGCAAAAGATGCCCTACAGAAAATTATGAAGGAAAATTTATAAGGAGGCCGGCAAAACTTCTATGGACTATTTTCTTACTGAAGAGCAAGTAATGATTAAAGAACTATGTGCACGTATAGCAAGAGAAAAAATAAAGCCCTTGAGGGCGTACTACGACGAGACTGGTGAATTTCCATGGGAGGTCGTTAAGGAGCTTGCGAGTGCGGACCTTTGCGGTCTGTACATTCCGGAAGAGTATGGAGGCTTAGGGAAAGGTGTTTTTGAATTAGTTCTTGCCGTGGAAGAGCTTTCCAAAGTAGATGGCGGTGTGGCGTTATGTTTAGCGGGGACTGCACTTGGCGCCTTCCCTATTATACTTTTTGGCAACGAAGAGCAGAAAAAAAAGTACCTGCCGCCAATTGCACGTGGAGAAAAGATTGCAGCTTTTGGCTTGACAGAGCCGCAAGCGGGGTCTGATGCGGGAGCTATACGCACAACAGCAGTAAAAGACGGCGATTATTACATACTGTCCGGCACGAAATGTTTCATAACGAACGCTGGCGAGGCGGATATTTACACTGTGATAGCTTCGACAAATCCATCACGTGGTGTCCGTGGGTTGTCAGCTTTCGTTGTAGAGAAAGGCACGGAGGGTTTCACTTTTGGCAAGAAAGAGAACAAGCTTGGCATACGTGCGTCACCTACGCGAGAACTTATATTCCAGGGTTGCCGTATACCTAAAGAGAACCTTTTGGGTCGTGAAGGGCAGGGCTTTGTTATTGCTCTCAAGACGCTTTATGTTTCGCGGCCTGGTGTTGCAGCACAAGCTTTAGGTATTGCTGCAGGTGCTCTTGAAGAAGCTATCAACTATGCGAAACAGCGCGTCCAATTTGGACAAACTATAATAAGCTTCCAAGCTATACAGCATATGCTTGCAGATATGGCAACACAAGTTGAAGCCGCGCGTGCGTTGGTTTACGCTACTGCGCGCTCTATAGATGCGCACCCGGGTGAAGTTGAAAAATTTGCCAAAGAGTCCTCAATGGCGAAGCTTTTCGCCTCAGATGTTGCTATGAAGGTTACTGTGGATGCTGTGCAGATATTTGGCGGCTACGGCTACATGCGCGAGTATCCCGTTGAGAAGATGATGCGTGACGCTAAAATTACGCAAATTTACGAAGGAACTAATCAGATACAAAGGAATGAGATTGCATTAGCTCTGATAAAGGAAGCATATTCTGCCAAATAGGTATTGTTGTGAGGTTGGAGAAAAATGGAAATAATTGTATGTATAAAGCAGGTACCTGGGACGACAAATGTTAAGATTGATACTCAGCGAGGTACACTCATACGCGATGGTGTAGAGTCTATAATGAACCCCTTTGACGAATATGCTTTGGAGGAAGGCGTAAGAATTAAGGAGAAGTACGGCGGAAGAGTCATAGCAATAACCATGGGTCCACCGCAAGCAGAAGCTGTCTTACGTGAAGCGATATCACGCGGTGCAGATGAAGGTGTACTACTTACTGATAAAGCCTTTGCAGGTGCTGACACATGGGCTACTTCGTACACCTTGTCAGAAGGTATAAAGAAAATTGGTGCTTACGATATGATAATTTGTGGGAAGCAGGCAATAGACGGCGATACTGCGCAGGTAGGGCCTTCCTTGGCTGAGCACCTTAACATTCCGCATTGTGCCTACGTGAGAAAAATAGAAAATATAGACATAGAGAACAAATACATAATCGTGCACAGGATGATGGAGGATGGTACTGATGTTATAAAGATGCCACTGCCAGCACTGATTACTGTGGTTAAAGAAATAAATACTCCGCGTCTGCCGTCTTTTAAACGTATGGTGCTGGCAAAGAAAGCGCAGCTAGCCGTTTGGGGACAGAAGGAGTTGCGCTGTGATGTGAACAAAATAGGCCTTAAAGGGTCGCCCACAAATGTGGAGAAAGTTTTTACACCACCGCCACGCCACGGCGGTGAGTACATAGAAGGGACTCCACAGGAGCAAGCGAGAAAACTTATAGAAAAACTAAAACAGTTGCAGATAATTTGAAAAAAATCATGGCAAACATTTACATTATAGAAGAGAGATGCGTTGGATGCGGGTTATGCGTGAAAGAATGTCCCTATAGCGCAATAACTTTGGTTTACAAGAAGGAGCAGCAGACAGCCGCCACCGACAAAAAACTTAAAACAGCCGTCATTGATTTAAATAAATGCACTTATTGTGGGGCTTGCGTGGACGCCTGCAAGAAATACGCTGCTATAGTCCTACAGAAGGAAGAAGAAGCACGCATAGAAGCTGGTAAAGATGAGTACCGTGGTGTGTGGGTGTTTGCAGAGCAACGTCATGGTAAAATATCAGAAGTTGTGTTTGAACTTTTAGGTGTAGGTAGAAAGTTGGCAGATAAGCTTAAAGTTCCTTTATCTGCAGTGCTTATTGGCTACAAAGTGGAACAATACGCGCAAGAGCTCATATACTACTCTGCGGATAGGGTGTATGTCTACGATGATGAGAAATTTGCCGAATTCAGAGACGAGGTTTATACAAAGGTCCTCGCAGATCTTATAAAAGAGGAGAAGCCAGAGATAGTGCTCATGGGTGCCACGGCTATTGGGCGCTCTTTTGCAAGCCGTGTCGCTACACGGCTACATACGGGGTTAACTGCAGACTGCACAGAATTAGATATTGATCCTCAAACACGTGATTTGTTGCAGACAAGGCCAGCCTTCGGAGGAAATATTATGGCCACCATACGTACACCACGCCACAGGCCACAAATGGCAACCGTTAGACATAAGGTCATGAAACCCGCCCCATACGATACTTCGCGTAAAGGTGAGATTATAAAGAAGAAGAGCGACAGTATTATTCCCCAGTGGAATCAATTTATACAGTTCATAGAAGATACTACACAAAAAGTTAACTTAGCAGACGCTGATATTATAGTTTCTGGCGGCCGCGGACTGGGCAAGCCGGAAGGATTCAAGTTGATAGAGGAGCTTGCTACGCTCTTAGGCGGTGCTGTAGGAGCAAGTCGTGCTGCTGTGGACGCAGGCTGGATCTCCTACTCGCACCAGGTGGGACAAACAGGCCGTACCGTAGCGCCTAAACTTTACATTGCGTGTGGCATCTCAGGTGCAGTGCAACACTTGGTTGGCATGAGCTCGTCAAAAGTGATCGTCGCAATAAACAAGGATAGAGATGCACCAATAATGAAGGTTGCTACATTTGCATTAGTTGGCGACCTGTACGAGATAGTTCCAGCTATAATAAATGAGCTAACAAAGAAGGAAAACGTAGCGAAAGAAGTTGCATAATAACCGTTCTCTTCATTACATTATATTAGAGTCAAGGATAGAATTTTTATTGCCGTAGCCATCCTCAACGTATCCTTCCGCGTTCGGGTCGGGAAGCCAAATAGTGCCGTTTATCACAAACATGTAGTGATACCTACCAGGTTTGATTCTCTTTTTGAGGCTCCACTTTCTCTCACGTGTAACAAATTTTAAATTCTCCATCTCCCAATTGTTAAAGTCGCCAACTACAGCTACCTTCGTTATAGTGTAAGGTAGATCGCTTTCGCGCAGTTCAAATTTTACAATAATCTCTTTCGGAGAAGTTAATATGGTGTATGCAACTATACATATTATTGATACAGCTGCAGGTATTAGTAAATAAGGCCACCACTTAAGGAAAGAAGGCTTTTCAAGTCTTACACTCTCGTACCTATCAATCTTTTCAAGAGTATGCACAAGAAGGTTAGGCGGTGGTGTGAGAACTTCGCTGCTACTGCTGCGTAGCGATGCGTCTAACTTTTTGAGATAGTCGTACCATTCTTTGCAAGTCTTGCAGGAGGATAAGTGCTTCTCAACAAAGGTTATATTTTCTTCATTGGTCAGCTCTTTGTCAAAGTATAACATCACAAGTTCTGCATATTTACATCTCTTCATCTTGGTCCTTTGTTGCCTCTCTCACTTTCCTCCCTCGGTAGGGTTTTCTCCAATATTATAATACGTGAAGTGCGTTAAGAATGTTTCAACTTTTTGTATAAAACTTTCCTTGCCCTAAATATGTACACCCTTACTGTGGAATAAGGAATTTTCATTGCTTTTGCAATTTCTTTATAGTCCTTGTTCTCAAAATAGTGCATAATTAATATTGTCTTATACTTCTCCGGAAGTTCATTAACATATTTCCTCAGTAGTAAGCTGTAGTACTCGTTTTCTTCAACAGGGTTGCTTGTTACATAATAACCCATTTTGTATAAAGGCTGATACGAGGTTTCTTCAAGAGAGAGCGCATTAATCTTCTTTCTTCTCAATTTATCTTTGCAGTGGTTTGTTACAATTTTGTAAAGCCAATTTTTGAGAGTACTTTTGAAGTTGAACTTTTTGAGGTTGAAATAAAGTTTTGTGAAAACTTCTTGAGTCACATCTTCTGCTTCTGTTTTATCCTTCAGCAGCCAATAGGATAAATTATATACAAATCCTTGGTACTTTTCTACAATTTCCTTAAAGAGCTCTCGCTCACCTCTCAATATCTTTTTTATCAGCTCTATCTCTTCCACAACAACTACTATTATTTTTTTGCAACACTCTTTTATCTATTTATAAGTTTTTTCTCGGTATATTCTTTTGTTATTTCCTCTTTGATACACTGCAGTCTTGCCTTGACTATGCGTTCCTTTGCTTCCTTATAAGGTTGCTTTTTGCTTATAGCCTCGCTGATTATGTTTATTGCAATTTTTTCAGGGACTTTGTTGAGTTTAGCAATTTTTAACAACTCAACGTAGCCGACAAATTCTTTAGAGGAGACGTTTGCGCTGCTTGCCACGCCCCCTAACTTAACTATAGTATATATAGGGAAGCCGGCTTCTAATAGTTCTGACAGAAATGTTACGCTGTACTCCATGTCCTTCCGCAAGTCCTCTCTAAAAAGTTTAGTAATTAGTACTTTCGCTATGCGTAGTTTTGATATCCTATCAATCAACGTGGTATACAACATTATGTACTCTACTTTCTTTGAGATACCCTCTTTTATGCGCTGACATAAGTACTTTTCTGGCAGTTCGCTGCTCACAGCCTCCTCTACAATTTTCTCAATAGAGTTTATTTCGTCGTCTGTGTAGCCTATCTGTTGCAAATAAGGGACAAGCTCTTTAAATTTTTGTGCATACGATACAGCAGGCACCAAAAGAAGTGTTTTTATCTCTATACACGAGACAAGAATTGTAGATAATAAAATTTTTAATTTCTTTCTTCCAAATAGTAGCAGCATAGCTGGTCTATTTAATTACCTCCTTCTTAGGATGGAAATTATATAAAATTGGTTTAGGAATAAACAAATTTTTTCTTTCTGTGTTGAATGGCAAAAGAAACACACTTTTTTACAAAGCACCACCAAGAGTGTCCTCTAAAATAAAACGTGTTTTGTTTGGGAAATGTTATCCATTTTCTTTCTATAGTTATTTTTTAGTATAATATAAACCAAAGTAAAGTGGAAAAAAAGAACTAAATAACCCAGGTAGGAGGCAAAATAAAGGGAGGTGTGCTTTTGATTGGCTATGATAAATGAAAGAAAGATGCTATATGCAGGCAGCTGGTATCCCGTAAAGGAAAAATATATTGCTGAATATTTACCGTCTGAGAAGCGGGAGAAAGAAGATATAATTGGTTGCGTAGTGCCACATGCAGGCTGGGTATACTCTGGTAGAACCGCGGGGAAGGTTTTTTCACGTATAAAACATGCGGATGTTTTTGTCATAATTTCTCCTAATCACAACGGCCTCGGCAGTAACTCAAGTATCATGTGTGTAGGTTCTTGGGAGACGCCACTGGGGCATGTTAAAATTGACACTGTGCTTGCAGAAGCGATTCTGCATAAGTCGGATGAGCTAGTTGCAGACCCTATAGCACACTCGCGTGAGCACGCAATAGAAGTCCAGTTGCCCTTTGTGAAATATCTATTTCCGGAGGCAAAAATTGTTCCTATAACAATGTATGATTATAATGTGGAGGTGTGTAAAGAGATAGCAACAGCTATCTCGCAAAGCATTGATGAGTATACAAAAAAAGAGAATAAGAAAATAGTCCTTGTGGCGTCTTCTGATATGACGCATTACGAGTCGCAGGAGAGCGCAGAAAAGAAAGATAAGCTTGCGCTAGAGAAAATATTAAATCTTGACGGTGAAGGCTTGCTGAAGGTGGTTTCTGATAAGCGTATAACCATGTGTGGCAGTGGGCCTGTAGCTACAGTAATATTCTCTTCAGTGTCTTTAGGTGCTAAAAAGGCATACCTTTTGGAATACACAACAAGCGGCAAAATGACGGGTGACTATGATGCTGTTGTAGGCTATGCTGGAGTTATAATAAAATGAAAGAAATAAAGGTGGGCTGTTGTGGCTTCCCTGTGGGAAGAAAAAAGTATTACACAAATTTTGATGTAGTGGAGATAAATTCCACGTTTTATCAGATACCTTCCAAAGAGATTGCGGAGAGATGGTTTCGGGAAGCGCCACAGCAAAATTTCAACTTCTGCATTAAAGCTTGGCAGCTGATAACACATTTGTCAACTTCTCCTACCTATCGTAGGGTGAGGGAAAAGATAAACTCACCGGAGATGTATGGCTTTTTCAAAAATAATAAGTATGTATTTAATGCTTGGGAGCGGACCCTGGAGATTGCTGAAATTTTGAGAGCAAAGGTTATTGTTTTCCAGTGTCCACCGAATTTTACCTGCGAGAACAGTAATATAAAAAACTTGAGGCAATTTTTCAAAAAAATAAGTAAAGACGCTAAAGGAATATATTTAGGTATTGAGTTTAGAGATACTTCATGGAAAGAAAGTATTGTAGAACAGTTATGTGCAGAACTTAACCTTATACATGTTGTCGATCCTCTACATTCTAAATCTTTTTCGCTGCAGGAAATGAGATACTATAGGCTCCATGGTAGTTATGACAGTAGTGGTAAAATAAACTATCGTCACAAGTACAGTGATGAAGAGTTGGAAAAAGTTATATCTTTATGCACTGGTGAAATCAATTATATTCTTTTCAATAATGTTTACATGTACGACGATGCACTAAAGTTAAAAAAATACATTTTGCAACAAAAATGCAATGGGAAAACTCTTTTTTCCGATGGGCAAAGAAAACAATAAATGAGGAAGGAGGTGGTGAGAAAGAAAAATGTTAATCATCGGTGAAAAAATTAATGGCATGTTTAAGAACGTTCGTGAGGCGATACAAAGCAGGAATAAAGTTGTCATCCAGGAGTTGGCAAAGAAGCAAATAGAATGTGGTGCGCAAGTGTTAGATATTAACACAGGGCCAGCATCTATTAATCCAATAGAAGATATGGAGTGGCTGGTGAAGACAGTACGTGAAGTAACAGATGCACCACTGGCAATAGATACGACAAAGGCCGATGTTATGCGTCACGGCTTAGAACTTGCAGGTGAAGGTTCGTTTATCAACTCTACATCCGGAGATAGGGAAAAACTGGATATTTTTTTGCCAATGGCGAAAGAGTTTAATGCCAAAGTTATAGCACTAACTATGACGAAATCTGGAGTTCCTCTTACTGCAGAGGGCCGCTTGGAAGTAGCAAGTAACATTGTAGCTGCTGCAATAGAGTATAGTATTGACACGCAAAATCTATACATAGATGCTGTAATATTGCCGGTTAATGTTGCGCAAGACCACGCACGCGCTGTCCTGCAAACTATACGCGATTGCAAGATACTGTGTGACCCGCCACCGAAAACTATCTTAGGGTTGTCTAATGTTTCGCAAGGTACTAGTGTGAGGTCACTGATAGATAGGACGTTTTTAGTTTTAGCGTTAGCTAACGGCTTAGACGCTGCAATACTTAATCCTTTAGATGAAGAACTGATGAATGCGATGGTAACTGCAGAGCTACTATTAGGCAAAATGCTATATTGCGATTCCTTCTTAGAAGCTTATAAAAAGATGAGGTGAGGAAGAAAGGTGGTTAAAAATAGAAGTTATGGCAACAGCAAGGAAGAAAAAGAAAAGAAGGGTAAGAAAAAGCGATGAGCTTGATATTGTTGTGGCAGGGCACATATGCTTTGACATGATACCTAAATTCCCTAAGGGTCTACCGGAAAAAATTGTAGATTTATTTATCCCGGGGACGTTAATCAACGTGGAGGAGTTAGCGACATCCACAGGTGGCCCTGTGTCAAATACTGGCTTAGCATTGATAAAATACGGCTTAAAAGTAGCGCTTATGAGTAAAGTTGGCGATGACTTTATCGGGGAAGCTATAATTTCATATCTCAGGAGAAATGAAGTTTCTGTTGAGGGCATGAAGGTTGTTAAAGGGCAGCAGAGTTCCTACACTGTAGCTTTATCGCCTGTAGGTATTGATAGAATGTTTTTGCACAACCCTGGCACGAATGACACTTTCGGATACGAGGACGTGAATTTTGACGTCATAAAGAGGGCAAAAGTGTTTCATTTAGGCTATCCGCCGCTCATGCGTAGGCTCTACGAAAACGGTGGCGCAGAGCTCGTAAAAATCTACCGTGAAGTGAAGAAATTAGGTCTCACGACATCGTTGGATGTTTCTTTACCTAACCCTGCAAGTGAGTCAGGAAGGGCCGATTGGGACGCTATATTAAAGAATGTTTTACCTTATGTAGACATATTTTTGCCAAGCATAGAAGAAGCGTGTTTTATGGTTGAGCGCGAGAGGTTCATGGAGCTGCGTAAGCAAGCCGGAAGTAGAGAGTTGTTAGAATTTTTTGATGGCGAGGATATGACACGTATCTCAAGTAAAATACTTTCTTATGGTGCAAAGATTGTAGTGTTAAAGGTTGGTTATCGCGGCTGCTACATACGTACTGCTGAGAAGGAAAAAATTGTAGAAATAGGTATTGCAAAGCCTAACGATGTGGATAACTGGTCAAGGCGTGAGCTGTGGACACCGAGCTTCTATGTTCCTGAAGTAGCGAGTGCAACCGGCTCCGGTGACTCGGCAATTGCGGGCTTCTATGCGGCGTACCTTAGAGGTAAAAGCATAGAGGAGTGTTTGGAGTATGCTTGTGCTGCTGGTGCACAAAACGTTACTGCACTGGATGCGCTCAGTGGGCTTAAGTCGTGGCCTGAGACAGTGAAGCAGGTTGAAAGTAAACCTAAGAAGAATGAATTGGTGATAAAAACTCCCGGCTGGAAGTATAAAGAAGATAAAGGTTTATGGTATGGTCCTAACGATTCTTTTATAGAATAAAGCTTAATAGAAGTTGAGGAGGCATCGCACTTATACTATGGCAGGAGTTAGTTTTTTAGTCTATAAATATGATAAGAAGACTATACAAAGTATATTCAGACAAAATAATACTTCTTGGGAAATAATAATACCTAAATCAATAGATAAAGAATTTAGTTTTGCAAGGATAAACGTTAAAGTCATCCCTAGCTGTAGAAATATAGTAAGCTTTATTTTTAAATCTTACACGCAAGTTAAATATCCATATTATTGTTATTTACCGAAAGGTGTGAGATTATCGCCAGAATTTGTAAATAGGATACTCACAGTATTTGAAAAAAGCAATGTAGGTAGGATAGGCTTTATATATTCTGACTACTATATTATATGTAATAATGACACAAGAGAAGTGAAATTGCACGACTATAACAAAGATTTTACTGAGAGGTTCAATTTCGGGTACATTAAGATATATTCTAAAGACTCGGTAAATGCAGTTAAAGGCTATAATTGTAACCTAACAACTTATATCGGCTTAGAATATGACTTGCAATTAAAGTTCTGGGAGAAGGGATATGTGCTTTATCATTTACCAGAAAGTATTTATTCAATACATTGTGACGATAATAAAGGTGAGACGGGAGGGCTTTTTGCAGCATTCCGCTATTTGCAGTTGCCTAAAAAAGAAGAACACGAGATAGAAAGCATATTTAAAAATTTTCTTAAACGAAATAATGCCTACCTTACACATAAAAACCCTAAAATAGTTTACCCAAAAAGCCAAAAATTTGACCTTCTCGTTAGTATCGTCTCTCCAACTTATAACCGTGAGAAATGGGTTAAGAGAGCGATAGAGAGTGTACTAGCACAAACTTTCAAAGATTGGGAATTAATATTTGTTGATAATGCCTCAACAGATAAAACTGTAAATATTATAGAAGAATATATGAAGAAAGATAAAAGAATAAAGCTTATCAAAAATAAAACTTACCATAAGGGAGCTATTGCGCATTGCCTCAACCAGGGATTATCTATCGCAAAAGGTAAATACTACGCGCAGCTTGACTCAGATGACGAGTATTTTGAGAATACGCTTGAGGAGATGGTGGAGTATCTTGAGTCACATCCCCACGTGGGCTTGGCTATCTCGTACTACGTATGTATTGACGAGAATAGCGAAATTATAAAAGACCTCGGTGTGATAAAACATTTAGAATACGACAGGAACAACATTTTGCGTTGTGAAGGTGCTGGTGCTGTGAGAGTATGGCATAGGAAAGTATGGGAAGAGCTTGGTGGCTTTGATGAGAAGAAGTTTGGCGAGTTTGGTGAAGATTACGACTTGTTATTGAAAACTTCAGAACGTTACGATGTTGGCAGGGTGCACAAAATTCTATACAAATATCGTCGTCATAGCGAAGTGACAGATGTCACCCGAGATCCTTATATAAAATTGAGGAATAAAACTTTAGCACGCTTAGATGCTTTTTATCGTAGAATAGAAATAAATAAGTCTTTATCTAAAAAGTAAAAAAATCTTCCGGAAAGGAGAAAAAATTTTTTTATGGGAGGCACAGTGGTAGAATTAAATTATAAAGAATTTGATGGGAAAGTTCTTTCTCCAAATAGTGGCATTGTGGTAGTAGATTTTTGGGCACCTTGGTGTGGCCCTTGTCGCCAACTCGCACCTATATTGGAAGAAATAAGTTCTGAGTTGTCGCATATAAAGTTTTATAAAATAAATCTTGATGAGGAAGGGAACGACATCTTTGCTACAAAGTATCATATCACTGCTATACCTACAATATTATTTTTCAAAAATGGAGCAATTGTTGACCGTATCTTAGGATTAACTAGCAAGGCTGAAATTATCAAGAGAATAAGAGAGATAGAAATGAGAGAAAAATAAATGATAGTTAATCATTATACGAGGTTCAATAGCATTTTAAGAGTTCGATGCCAAAGGAAAGAATATAAATTATTAAAAAATGTATGTCATAATTAGATAATGATATTGACGAAACAGAAAGGAAAAGAGCATGATATAATTTTGTGTGCTTATGGGATTAATAAACTAAGAAGAGATGGGATTTAAGGTAGGTCTTGCTGAAAAAAGAAAAATTAGAAAAAGAACTAAATCGCATAATTCCGGAAATTATCAAACTGGGAGTTGAAAAGGGTGATACTATTTGGCTCATTAAACTCTGGCGATGTTCATATAAATCAAGCGATATTGACATCATAGTGGTTCAAAAAACAGGAAAAAGTTTTTGGAAAGAGTTGAAGAGTTTTACAATTATTTGACCCCTAAAATAGCAATAAATATATTTGTATATACTCTTGAAGAAATGAAAAAAAATGGAATTCTTTTATAAAATCTGCTCTTAAGAAGGGAAGAATAATTTATGAAGAAAAATAAAAAGGAAGAAGCAAAGAGATGGTTTTTGCAAGCTTTAAGAGATTTAGATGATGCAAAATGAAAGATTTAATGTTGCCTGCTTTTTAGCACAGCACACACTAGAAAAAGCACTTAAAGCATATCTTCTCATAAAGGGAGCAGATGAGTTTTGGGGACATTCGGTAGGAGAACTCTGCGAAGATGCAAAAACTTTTGATGAGAACTTTAAAGAAATAGAGAAAGAGTCAAAATCACTTGATAAATATTACATACCTACACGCTATCCAAATGCCCTACCAGGAGGAATACCTTCTGAATCATTTGATAAAAGCGATGCGGAAAGGCAATAATCTCTTTGGCAGAAAAGACTATCAATTTTATAAAAACAAAAACAGGAGAGAATTGGCAAGAAACTTCATGACCAGAACTTTTTAAAGATAGCGGAGAGGAAATTATTGAATAAAAAGTAAAAATTGGCTAAGAATAAAAAATATTCTATAATACAAATGTTTATATAAACCAAAAGGGATAATAATTATGGAAGGAAAAGACTTAAATTTTGAAGATAAGCTTTGGAAAGCAGCAGATAAATTAAGAAAAAAGATAGAAGTTCATGAGTATAAATATGTTGTTTTAGGGCTTATATTCTTGAGATATATTTCATTTGCTTTTGAAGAAAAAAGAAAGGAAATGCAGAAGGGAAAAAGAAAATTCCCGGAGAAATTCTGGCCACATGTTTCTGAAGATAGAGATCTCTATCAGGCCAATGGAGTACTCTATATTCCAGAAACTGCAAGATGGGATTATATAAAGAAAAATGCAAATCAACCAAACATTGGAGAAATAATTGATAAAGCAATTGAGACCTTAGAAAATGAATATCCAAAACAGTTAAAAGATGTTATTCCAAAAATTTATTCAAAAGTAAAACTTGACCATTATGACCTTGCATATCTTATAAATCTTTTTTCTGAAATTGAATTTGATGAAGAACATTTAGGAAAGGATATCTTTGGAAGAATTTATGAATATTTTCTTGGAAAGTTCACTGAAGAGGAAGGTAAAAAAGGAGGCGAATTTTATACGCCACGTTCTTTGACAAAACTTATTGTAGAAATTTTAGATATAAGAGAAGGTAAGATATTTGACCCTGCCTGTGGTTCTGGTGGATTTTTTGTTTCAGCATTGGAAAAATTGCAAAGAGAAAATATTGGAAAAGAAAAATTATCAATCTACGGTCAGGAGTCAAAGGAATTTGTTTGGAAGGTGTGTAAGATGAATTTGGCAATAAGGAACGCTGAAGGAGATATAAGATGGGGAGATTCCTATCATGATGACAAATTCTTTGACTTAAGGGCAGACTATGTTGTCTCAAATCCCCCTTTTAATGACAGTGAATGGGGAAGGGATAGAATAAAACCAAATGACCCAAGATTTAAATATGGACTTCCACCCGAAAATAATGCAAATTTTGCCTGGATACAGCATTATATCTATCATCTTGCACCAAATGGAAAAGCAGGTTTCGTTATGGCAAACGGTGCTTTGTCAGGTGGAAATCAGGAAGGAGAGATAAGAAGGAAGATTATTGAGGACGATTTAGTTTATGGAATAATCGCAACACCACCAAAGATGTTTTATACGGTCTCTTTGCCTGCTTCTTTATGGTTTTTAAGGAAATCAAAGCCCGAGCACATGAAAGGAAAAATTCTCTTTATCTATGCTAAAAAGATGTTTAAGCCGATTTCAAGAAA